>CESW01027375.1_pt1 | contig 12488 bp, 13 predicted proteins | sample 531171 | NCBI WGS metagenome assembly CESW01 (sample SAMEA2621859, study PRJEB7988) | marine metagenome | biome: marine biome (ENVO:00000447); feature: surface water layer (ENVO:00002042); material: "saline water (ENVO:00002010), including plankton (ENVO:xxxxxxxx)" | depth 5 m
AGAGGTCTTGACGATCTAATGGAACAGAATGAAACAGAATTAGGTTTTCTCTCGGCATATGGAGGAGGCGAGTCTCCAGAGGAATTAATGCATCTGATAGAAGAAAAATCATGCAATGAAATTAGATTAGAACCCGTAAAGAACGGAGTACAACTCAAGATAGATATTCCAAATTTGCCATTGGTACCATCAGATATTACCCGTAGAGGATTTTCCGGTGGCGTTCTTACTGATTCGGGTGTCAAAGTAATCATTACAGATTTCGGTCCCGAACAGCAGAGATTCATTGAGCGACTTGTAGAATTCATTCGGGCCGGCGAGTGATGGCGACAAAAGCAATTGTGCCAAGCGCAGACAAAAATCCAACTGCAGGTAAGCCCTCCGAATCTTCATCGTTTACAGAGTCAGGACATCCGCTTCCACCCCATTCACCATCTGTAAACCAGCAATCAGACCATGTTTTGTAATATCCACTGGGAGGAAACCTCTCCTCAGTATCATTATCATCAGGATATGTTGCATGAATTTTCCAGTTAACGTAGGTGTGATCTTCAAGTGTTGTTACAGATGAGAAGAATGTCCTATTGTCCTGTGTCGTAAGATTAGCATTTTCTGGTGCAAAACAAATTCCCTCATTGATACATATCTGTGTAGTGAGCGTAAATGTGGTATTGTTAGAAAATGCATCATCGTTCAAAGTTAGTGTTATTTCCCAATCCTCTAGGTCACTGGAAGTTTCTGTATGAACTATATCGCTAAATATTGTATCCTCAACAACTGGTTCAATATTTACGCCACCCTCAACACCTGCTGCAGACACTGGTAATAACAAAAATAAAGCCATACAAGCAACACACAAAGTTTTCACAGTTCCATCTCCCATAACTCGTCGCCTACCCAATGTAAATTCTTAATACCCTTTCCTTTTAATTCTTGTATCAAAGATGTGCCGTCCTTTGTAGCCCATCCAATTGCAAGGGGGCGCTTGTGTTCTTGGTCTCTTACCCAAACCAAATCCCCCTCTTTGATTGCTTCATCAGCATTATGTATCCCTGCAACCATGCAGTCTGCACCATTCATCAAATACGGAATAGCCCCGTGATCTACTTCAACAAATCGTCGCTCACAAGGATGTGACAAAAATCCTCTCAAGGTAAGAAATACGACACGTTCTTCATCCGGGCTCATCAATTCGACAGCTAGTGGAATCCTGTCTACCAAGACCATTTTCCAAGGTCCGTAATTTGCCATTTCTAAAAACGCCCCGTCCACAGCGAGGTCTATTCCCAATGCAAACTCTAAATCTTTCAGAAGAGGGGCAATGTGTTTCCGGCGTACGGGTCGCCTTTTCTTAATTTGCCAGTCCCTAGGCATGTGCATGCGTGAAGCATCAATGGTTTGACCTTATCTTTGAAGAACCTCCCCTGTATGGGACAATCATGGACGTGTGGTGTGCGATACGAACATATCCTGACCATGCAACAGAACTGGGTAATGTTTCGCCAAAAGAGCCTGTTTTTTTCATAAAACCAACTTCAAGTTTGGTCAATTTTGGAGAAATTGATGTTAGCCTCGGAGATATACATCATGAAGTAGAATTAGTTATCAAACTTGGAACAGATCTCAAGCCAGTAGAAATGACAGTCGGTCTAGACTTGACAAGGCGAAGCGTGCAAGATAATCTGAAGAAATCTAGGTTACCTTGGACAGAAGCAAAGGGGTTCAAAAATAGTGCAGTAATTGGTGATTGGGTTGAATACGATTCGTCAGCATCTGTAACTTTGGATATTAATGATAAACGTGTACAAGACGGTTCATTGGAAGAAATGACTTGGCCAATTGACAAATTGATAGAGAAGCTATCGAGATGGGCACCGTTAACAAGTGGAGATATACTATTCACTGGTACCCCAGCAGGTGTTGGAATATTGAGGCATGGTGACGCATTAAGGGCATCATTATACGTAAAAAACAAGCTGATTTTAGAACACCATGCAAGTATTATCTGAGGCATACCATTCAAATATGAACGGCTGGTCGCCAAGCCGCTGGAGACAATTAACATGGCACAGTGGCACGGAATCTCTCGAAGAAAGCCTAGCGGTGGCCGCAGAACACTTGCAAGAGGTAAGCGCAGTACTGAAATCTCATCTGAGAAGCAATTTGCTCTTATTGGCGAGCCAAAAAGAAAGATATATCGCAAAACAGGTGGAAATAATCTGGTTAGAGTTCTTTCCGAAAACCGCTGCACTGTAAATACCAAAGATGGAAAGTCATCCATTGCAACAATTACCAATGTAATCAAGAATGATGCAAATCCTAACTACATTCGAAGAAACATACTCACAAAGGGAGCCGTTGTAGAAACCGATCAGGGTAATGTCAAGATAACATCACGCCCTGGACACGACGGCGTGCTCAACGGTATCATACTTTGAATCAAGTAGATCTATGCCGAATACTGAGGCTTTGATATGGAACACAATCCCGACCGAATAGCGGTTTGGCCGGGATACTTTGATGCAAAGACAAGCCGCAGAAGCGGACGCAGAGTTCCCAGAGATTCCAGTGTCCTAAAACCTGATTTGGAAGGTCTTTTTATTGCATCTCGCGCACTTGGATTGAGGAAAATAAAGCGAGAAGAAAGAGTATCACACCCAAACAGACCTCATGGAAAAGAGGGCCGTTTATGGGTATCAAAGAAAGGAGCAAAAGAGTCCATAGGTGCTGTAAGTAAAGAAGAAATTCTGCAACTAATCGGTGGCCAATGGCGTCAAATGCAAAAAGATCAGAGAGATAGTGAGAAGGAAGCGCAGAGACGTGGTCCAAAAGTTGGTGATAAGCGTGCAAGAACCCAGAGAAAAGGTTCGAACAAAGCCAAAGCCGCTCAAGCACGAGCACAGCGAAACCAAAAAAGAAGAAGGCGCTGATTCACAAATATGTCAGTATCCGTATTTCCTGAATTGTAATCCCGCTGGAAGGGTGTGATTCAAGAAGGGGTGGCATTTGGGATGTTTAGGGCAATTAGGGTAGTCTGGATATCCTTTCGGCCTTCGGAGCCGAAGACGTGGGTTCGAATCCTGCATTGCCCGCTTATTTTCAACTGTTATCCGTGAGGCTCAAAAGCAGTGATTTGTAGCGTACAACATGGGCTGCAACCTTCGCGACCTTGCGGATGCCGAGAATACGACAATGGATTCAATGCGAGGAAAGGTCGTTGGTATCGATAGTTTTCTTCTAGCGTTTCAGTTCCTTACGACGATAAGAGACCGATCGCCTACCGGAGACGGGGGGCCACTAAGGGCAAACAACGGTAAAGTAGTAGCCCACTTAATGGGATTTTTATCCCGAGCAACATTGATGTTATCAAAAGGAATCAAACCGGTTTTCATCTTCGACGGTAAGCACCCAGATCTAAAGAAAGATGAGATGGATGCTAGAAGAGAAAAAAGAGAACTGGCGGAGATTGAATGGAAAGCAGCCCTTGAGGCAGGGGATTATACCAAAGCACAAAAAATGGCACAAAGATGTGTAAGATATAGTCCAGAAATGGTAGAAGAGTCGATTGAATTACTGGGATTATTGGGTATTCCTGCGTTCCGTGCTAAAGCTGAGGGAGAGGCGCAAGCGGCAGTTATGGCTGCCAACGGGCAGTTAGATGCCGTCGCCACTCAAGATTGGGATGCACTTCTTTACGGAGCACCGATTGTTATCAGAAATTTTACAACCGATGGTAGTAAAAGAATGGGGAGAGTCGTTAGAGCGCAAAAAATAAACTTAGAACAAATTCTAGACGATAATCAACTTACTAGAGATCAATTAATTGATTTGGGAATTATGATAGGGACTGATTTCCATCCTGGGATAAAAGGAATAGGGCCAAAAACTGGTCTCAAACTCATCAAGCAGTATCACACAATAGAGGCGATATGCGCTGAAAAAGGAAAGGAATTACCCGAACATCTTGATGAGATACGAGAAATATTTAGGAATCATCCTGTAAATGAGATTCCTCAAGAAGAACTTGTTCAAGGAAGTGTGGATGTTGAAGGCCTCAAGAAATTCTTGATTGAGGATAGGCAGTTTTCGCAAAACCGGTTTGACAATGCCATGAAACTACTTGAAGAAGCCGGACTGGTTCGATCCGGTGGCCAAACCTCGTTATTCTCTTTTTGAGATGAATCTTAACGGACTTGCAAGTACATTGTTTCCTTGATATGTTTCGATTACACCTCTAGCAACACTCTGTTTATCAGACAGCGCCTCGCTTATCTTGTTAATTGGAGACGTGGGTATACCTTCTAGGATTTCACAAATTTCATTCTTTTTAATTTTGATGACTTTAGACTGCACTAAATCAACAACAGCCTCTCTGGAGTTAACTCTTTTTTCATTCGTTTCCCAAATATTTTCAATTCCAATCCTATCACATAATTTGGCAAATTGTGCATCGGATCCCACCGCAATTACAACCCACCCATCTTCAGCACGGAATGCTTGATATGGCACTAAATTTGGATGACCAGAACCCAGTAAACCCGGATCCTGTCCACTTACGATTTGGTTCTGCCCTTGGTTCGCTAACGAAGCTATTGCACAATCCCATAGAGATATGTCTAGATGATTAGAGATACCTGTTTTCTCTCTTTGAAATAATGACGCTAAAATTGCATTTCCAGCATACAGGCCTGTGATAATATCAATCCAAGCAACCCCAACTTTGACTGGGCCGCCTTCTTTTTCTCCTGTTATGCTCATTATCCCGCTCATTGCTTGCAAAGCCAAATCATATCCAGGCTCCTGTGACCTTGGTCCATCCTGACCAAACCCTGTGATAGAGCATAGAATAACATTATTTGGAATTGGTCCAATCAACCTCTCCAATTGCCCAGGTCTAAAATTTTCAATTACAACATCAGATTGGGATATCATTTCTTGTATCAAATCTCTATCTTTTTTGAGATCATGAAATACAACATTCTTCCCTCGGTTACAAGATAGGTAATACGCTGAGATTTCCTCATCAACGAAAGGAGGCCCCCAACCCCTTGTATCATCTCCCCACGGAGCTTCAACTTTGGTAACCTCAGCGCCCAAGTCTGCAAGCATTTGAGCGCAGTATGGCCCTGCTAATATTCTTGACAAGTCTAAAACCTTCACACCATTAAGCACATCTTTCACTGGCACCACCCCACGTAAATAGTCGATAGTTTTCACTAACCTTTTCTGACCCTTTGAATTTGACTTCTTGCCACCCCTCTAAAATTATTTCATCACCAGTATGGTATTTGATAATCCAATTTACATTTCCAAAAATTTCACATTGTGCAAGTTCGTCTTGCCATAACGAGGTCCCTGTTCTCCAAAATCCATTGTTTTCACCATCGCTTTCCGGATCCATTGAAAATTTGATTGAATAAAGCCTGTGCATTGATAGTGGCGAATCCGAAATAAATAGTAAATCGTCGTTTTCCCCTATCTCATCTTCTAGGTATTCGCCAATCACGTCCGTTCCTCTGTCCCCCGTCATGATTAACAATGATGCATTGACCATTAGAAGTAAGAAGACAAATACAATCGCAAGAGTTCGACTTGTCTCTGTGAAATGAAGACCCTTAGATTCAGATCTCATAAAAACACTATACCATACGGGAACTAACAATAGAGAGAGATATCTTCCATTATGCCTGAATGATCTTATAATTTCTAGAAAATCCTTGTCTAGTGCTGCCGCCTCTGTAAGCCACAGTGCTGCTATCCAACCGACCAATAATGCACCAGTCATGCTTGATGCTTTCGAAAGATACTCTGATTGAAGAGTTGCTTTACCACTTGGGTTAGAGTGTAGCAACATACCACATTTGACGTATAGGAAATATGCTAAACAAGCGGTCAAAAGAGTGAGGATTACGTCTGAATTTTCATACTGTAAGCCATTTCGATTCATAACTAAAAACTGAGCAAGAACTGCAATCAGAATAAACTGAACATGGTTCATCTGCATTCTAACTGAAATTGTCAATGCCAAAATTGCAGGTAGTGTATACCACAAAGGCATGCCTTTGAATGAAATTATCACCAAACAGGAAAAAACCGGAATTATTGCATATATTCTTAATCTATTATCGGATCGTAATGTTTTGATTATTGCATAAACTGATATTGTCAGTAATAATAGAATAAAACTCTCTTGGTATACTCTTCCCGTTGCCCGAATAAGTGGAGGATATATCGCTGCCAAAGCCGTAAGTTTGGTAGCACTTTCGATGCCAAACAAGTCTTTTGTGCAGTAAAATATTGTCGCAAGACATGCTAACCCTCCTACCAAACCCAAGACGTGTAGAGACACAGTCGATATTGAGAAAACTGTGAACCATAACTGGATTATCATGTGCCAAGCAAACCATTTACCATCTGCTGGAATTTCTGAAATTTCTGAACCATCCTCTGATTCCGGCCGTAGTTCTCCCCACTCTAGATGCCCCTCGCCATCAGCCATCTCATCTGAAACATATGACGCGTGAACATGAGCATCCAATCCTAATGGCATAAGAATCGCTGCAAAGATATGGAGAATGATTCCAAGGACCAGCAGCCCCCTCCAATGCTTCATCTCCATAACTGGGCCTGAAATCTTAATGATTTGAGGCCTTTGGGATTAATCTAGCATTAGGGGAGGTTTCCATAAGCCCTTTTTTCTACCGTGGTCTAAAAGATGCCAGTATACCGTGTCCTCCGCTTCATATGGATTCACAAATGGACCCAATCTTTTCCAAGCTCTTCTCGCATTCCATGCTAAAAATGGAATGGATAAGGCGGGACCACACGTAGGCAGAGAAAGTCTGCACAACCAGGGCCGGCTGACAAGTCCTGAATCCTTTAAGGCGCTTTGGACGGCATTCCAATCCCTCCAAGGACCTGCTTTTCTTCTCACAAGCCATGATGGGTTTACGCTACTATCGAGTTCGAAGCCTGCTTTTGCTATTACTGGAGCCATCCATGGAGCGATATAGCCTGCAGGTGCGCGAAACCACGGCCTCCATGCCTTACCCGCAAACTGATGTAGTTTTATGTCAGCTTCGACCAATGCTGCTAACAATCCATCTTGATCTTCTGGAAATGCAGACCAGCACTTATGAGTCAATCCATGACAACCAACTGTAATTTGGGGGTGTCTCGCCAAGAGACCTTTCAACCACTGGGCAAAAACGGGGTCATCAATTTGATCTGCTATTACAAACATTGTCAATGAAACCTGTGTTTTATCAAGCCAAGTATCGAATGATCGCATTGCTTCTAACATCTGTTTTGATGTGCCCTGTTGAGATATCCCGCGTGATCTAGTAGGGTGTCCTTGAGACTTTGGAACATGCCGTAAATCATCGGTATCAACGGTCAACCAGACCGGCTTCATCTAATCACCACGATCGAGTTGTATCAAATGTAAAACGTGAGGAACTGTTCTATCATTTATTTCGATTGGAACGAATCCTTCAATTGCAAGACCTTTCCACTTTTTACATATCGACTTACAAACCGCAAGTCCTGCTTCATTGTGAGGGTGGACTGTTATTTCTATCAACGATTGTTCCGTTCTCTCAGACTGCCATGTCAAAATTGCATCCACGCATGCACGTGCTATACCTTTTCTCCTCCAGTCTTTCCTGACCCAATAACCTAGATTATAGGCAGATGCAGCAAGTTGTAATTCATCACCTAATCCAATCATCCCAACAAATCCGTTAGATTCTACAGAGTGAATTGCCCAGAAATGTATTGAATCTCCACTTTTCTGTAACTCAATATCAATCATCAGGTCTGCAATCTGCCTACGTGCTTGTTCACCATCTTTTAACCATGGAAGGGCGGCTTTTGCGGCTTCTGGGTCTTCCAAATATGCTTCGGTAACCTCTGGTAGAATTCTTCTACTGATTGGGCGTAAGTAAACCATTCCGTTTACGGCCAAATCTGGTGTATTGATTTGCATCAAATCTCAACCCCCAAATGAGCTATTGCGGATATAACGTGCTCATTATCAGGAAGTAGACTATTGGCTGAACTTAGCATAGTTTTGACTTCATCAACTCTGTTAAGTTTTTTTAGCACAACCCCGATGTGATAAATCATATCCACGTTATCATTTGTCAAATGGGGTCCAAGGTTATCTATTGTTTTCGACGCTGCGTCTAAATCGCCACCATTAGCTTGCTCTAGGGCTGACACTACCTCGCGATATATTTCTGTTGGATTCCAAGACTCTTCACTTTTCCATGGCCAAATACTTGTAACTTCTTTCTGGGGTGGCTCAGTGGTTTCCAAAGAAACATCTTCAGGCAGAGGTGGTAGAACTGACTCTGAATTTCTCTCAGGCTGTGAATAATTTTCTGGTTCTGTTTTTACAATCATTTGTTCGTTTTTTGGTCTTATGTCTGGTATTCTTGGGAGTACAGATGTAGGAGTAGGGGCAGGTGACTTAGTTGCTAAATCAATTTTATTTTCATACAAATCATCTGGAGGTAAAGACGGCAGCTCATTACCACCTATGTGTCCCAATAGATCTACATCAAGTCCAATCGGAGTGGTAGGAGAAAATACGGTACCTCTACCTTTGTGCACGGGTTCTTTGACCTCTGCAAATGGGTCAACATTAGAAAAATCTAATTTTTCAACACCTTTTATTGGCTCTCCAACATCCTCTGGCTCTATTTCGACTGGCTTGTGAGCGATCGTTTCATGTAATTCTGGTGAGTCAGATTTCATAAAACCAATTTTTTCTGGTTCTTCTTTTGAAAAGTTTGTTGCTTCATACTGATCTACTTGCAACGGGTCAGAGTCTAGGCTCAGAACAACATCAAGGGCATCACCTTCTTCCCATGTATCGTCCTCATCAGACATTAACTCATCGAATATCAAGTTACTCAATTCATCTGATATTTCTTCTCCCTGGTCTCGAGGTGCTTTGTTTAATTCATAGTAACACTGAACACAAGTAGTAGATTCTGCTTCGTTGACATACTCGCAATAAGGACATACTTCGCCCTCTATGTGTGCGGTCGCCTTGCGCCTAAACATATCCACCAGCGGCTCTTCGGTTACTATTTCGTTGTTAAGTCTCACCTATACGCGACCACCGATATCATGCTATACATGCAACGGCAGCGGATACTATGTCCGAGAGGGGAGGGGTGCGCAGGATGAATACGCGCTCAACCCAAAAACGGTATAAGGATGTAATCTACGAGGAAAGGTGGAAAAAATCACAGGATCATTTCGATTGCTTTTCAACGTTAATAAAAATAGAGTTGGACGATGAATTAAAGCAGGTCGAAGATAGGTGGAAAAACTGGAGCAAACAAAAGATTGTGAAAGCCGGTGTTGCGTTATTTGACTTAAAGGGGCGATCATCTGGCCGATTTTTTGGAGATTCAATTCTGGTATTTGAGAATCGTAATGGCTCACATCTTCCCTTTCACAGGTTTGGTCATGGAGACATGGTAATAATCTCAAGGGCTAGACCATGGGCGGAGAAAATTGTCGAAGGCGTTGTTTTGGATAGAAATAATTCTAGAATCCGAATCGTGGTAAAAGACAAGCCTAGTGACCTGCGCAAGGGTGGATGGAGAATTGATAAAGGGGCTAACCGGGTGGCTCATGACAGAATGCATGAAGCCCTAATTTCATTCCATTCAACAGAGGGAGACGGAGGAACCGTTCTACGTGATTTACTACTCTGCCAGCCTCATGACATCCAAGCTTCAGCGCAAAGGCCACCTGAAATTAGAGGACAGAAATTGCGTCCGTTAAGCCTTGAGGGAATGATATTGGATGATAGTCAGGTCAGCGCAATTGAAACAGCCGTCAACCAAAGATTTAGCATAATTCAAGGCCCACCGGGAACTGGAAAGACGCATACGGCTGTTCATTTATTGAAAGGGTTAATCGATATGGGTCGTGGTCCGATTTTAGCAACAGCAGAGTCAAATGTTGCAGTTGATAACTTACTTGAGGGTCTACTCAATTTAGGAGTTAGGGCGGTCAGATTCGGTAAGCCAGTAAAAGTGAGAGAGAATCTAAGAGAAGCAACACTGGATGCACACGTTGCAGCACATCCAAAACAAGATGAAATTAATTTTATTAAAGAAGAAAACGATACAATCAAGTCACAACTCCACGACCTAAAAGGGAAAGAGAAAGGTCTTGCTCACAGAGATATAAACAAGAATTTCCGCGAAATAAGAGAAATCGAACAGAAAATTTTTGACGATGTATTGTCGAAGTCCGAGGTGGTTTGCTGCACAAATATTGGAGCTGGACATTTTACACTGAATAATAGGAAATTCTCGATAGTTTTAATCGACGAAGCAACACAAGCCACAGAACCATCATCACTTGTTCCGATAGTTAAAGGTGCTAGACAACTAATACTTGTTGGTGATCATAAGCAATTGCCACCAACTGTTACAAGTCAATCCGCAGAATCCTCGGGTTTGAGTATTTCTTTGTTTGACAGAATGTTGAAAAATGGGATGACTGCTCACATGCTTACAAAGCAGTATAGAATGCACCCAACAATCAGAGAGTTTCCTTCTGCAAGATTTTATGATAACAGATTGGAAGATGGATGCTCTGCAACAGAACGCCCCCCTGCTGCTGGATTTTTGTGGCCTGATTGGGACAAACCAGTTGCGTTCGTTCCCGTTCATGGCTCGGAAATTCATGAAGATGCTGGCTCTTCTAGATCAAACATGGATGAAGCTGCAGTCGTAATTCAAGTTGTCAGGGACCTACTGCTACCTGGTGATTTAAAAATCGAAGATATTGGTATTATCTCGCCTTACGCTGGACAGGTTAGACTGCTAAGGGAAATGTTAGGAGACGATTTTAACAGTCTTGAGGTTAAAACCGTTGATGGTTATCAGGGAAGAGAAAAAGAAATCATTATCCTATCAACTGTTAGGTCTAACAGTGAAGGTAAGGTTGGTTTCCTGTCAAATTATCGAAGACTGAACGTTGCTCTTACTCGAGCGAAGCGAGGTTTGATAGTAATAGGGGATGATAGAACATTACGAAATGACTCAACATGGGATAGTTGGTTGAGTTGGGTTGAAGATTCCAAACTCATGGCTTGGCATATCTTGAACTCTTGATAATCATCCTTTCAAAGTATAGACCTTAGCGATCATCATGTCCGACTCTCCCATAAGCATACACAGCCCTGGGACAATGGCACAAGCAGCCGTAGCTGCAACTGCCCCCGAAGGCATGTTAATTGCACCAATATGGAAGAGGGTCGTTGGCCTTGCATTGGATATTTTCCTTGTGACAATAGTTCTAGCTGTTCTATCGCAACAAATACTTCTAACATACCTTCTCGCAATTAATCTGCTAATCACCTCGCAAGCGCCATATGTAATCGGAGCATGGGCGATTTACCTTACATTTTGTTGGCTCTACTTCAAGTATACTGGTAGGACATATGGAAGATCTCTGGGACAAAGAGTTATGAGAATTGCAATTGTTCATGACGATGGTAGCCTTCTTGGAATGCAACACTGGGGTAGAAGAGCTGCTTTCAAACTGAAGTATGTTCTTCCTGTAATTGGTATAGGTTTTGGAATTATTGATATTTATCTTACTTGGAAAAACGAAACAAAACGCAGCCCTGTCGATTTGGCCAACCACACGGTTGCTGCTGTCGATTGGTCATTGCCAGCAAACACTCGGTCCGGCCTGCGTTAGTAACCTAAGCACGGTTGGCTTCAAGTATAGTTGCATAAGTCGCTGTGTAGGCGAGTGCAATGTCCACCTCCATGAGCGGGAATAGCGGACCTCTGAGTGCAGAGGTTGTGGATATTAAAATGGAAATCAACGATGACGATGAGGATGTCATTCTTGTTAGCATATCGGTATCAAACGAAGCCCCTGTCCCAGTGGGAGAATTAGAGGCATATGTCGTTAGTAATACTGGAGCAAAGTATACTTCTATTGAAGGGGTTACAAGCCTAGGTCCAGGAAAGCAGAGAGATTGGACATTTGAATTCCCTCTTGACTCAGGGGAGTGGACATTCATTATCGAAAATCCTGCAAATAAAATCCAACTCGGACCTTACCCGCATGATTACGAATATAGTGCCACGCAAGGAAGAAAACTAGCAAGCACAATCGGATCGTCCTTATTTGCGGGAGCATTCAGTGACGATTTGGGTGATTTTGGGAATGTCACGGAAAGAGAGATGATTGACCCATCAAAAGTAGTGTTAACATCGTACGCTGCTGAAAATGCAAGTGGTGGTGATACACTAATCAAATCTGAAAAGGGTCTAAATGCGCCACAGGATGAGGATTTTTCTGAGTCGAAAATAAACTTGGATCCAATAAGCGCAACAAACACTGCTGCATCTTTACTCGATTCTGACTCTGACACAAATAACTCGTCTAATGTATCCAATAACCCAATGCAAACGACCAGTGTAAAGGCAGATGATGAG
>CESW01061251.1_pt1 | contig 12485 bp, 5 predicted proteins | sample 531171 | NCBI WGS metagenome assembly CESW01 (sample SAMEA2621859, study PRJEB7988) | marine metagenome | biome: marine biome (ENVO:00000447); feature: surface water layer (ENVO:00002042); material: "saline water (ENVO:00002010), including plankton (ENVO:xxxxxxxx)" | depth 5 m
TCCATTATCTTCAATTAATGCATATTGATTTATTAATAAATTATCCTCTATTTGGCTTTCTAAATCTTTATTGATTTCATTAGTTAATTCTACATAAGGGTGTATTCCATCTTTTCCATAATTAAACCATTCTCCATGGATTCTGTACTTTGCCAATCTTTGATGAACAAGAGATTCTAATGTTGAAACTTGAGCATAAGTTTTAACTTCTGCTTCTACAATTATTTCTCTTGGATTACCAGTTTGATGTTCTTTACTTCTCTCAAAAGATGATCTTCCATCATCATTTCCTTTTACAAGACCAATCTTTACATAAGGACCGCAGGGATAACCAAATAAATCTCTCTCAGTCATGAAATAAATAAACCCAATATTCTGATTTGCAAAATTATGTGTTTTATCCAACGTTGATTTTTATTTGAGATAATTCAGATCTAAGTTTAACTGATTTAATTAATTGCTAGTTTATATAAAAGACTCAAATTAAATGTCAGAAGGCATAGTCTATGTCTTAACCAATCCAGCAATGCCGGGAATGGTAAAGATTGGAAAAACTACTAGAGATGTATCCTTTAGATTGGCAGATTTATATTCGACAGGAGTACCTTTGCCTTTTGAATGCGAATATGCTGCGCTCGTTAGAGATGTAGACAAGACCGAAAAAGCTTTTCATAATGCTTTTGAACAAAGTAGAGTCAACCCAAGAAGAGAATTTTTTAATATAAATCCTAAGCAGGCTATAAATGTTCTAGAACTAATGGCTATTGAAGATGTTACTCCTTCAGTGCAGATCAAGGCTCAAAATATTGATTTAGAGGCACTCCCCTCAGTTGATAAATTTAAAAAATTAAGAAGACCTATTCAAAACTTTTTTGAAATGGGTTTGAAATCTGGAGATGTTTTGAAATTTGGAAGAAATGATGAATTTTGTACAGTGCTAAATGCAAGACAAGTTTCTTATAAAAACGAAACTTGGTTTTTATCAAACCTTACAAAAAAGTTATTAGATAGCACAAGCCCTATGGATGGTTATGGTTCTTGGTACTTCAAAGGAAAAAATCTACAAGAAATATATAACGAAACTTACTCTAATTACTGAATATTATTTCCTAAATTAAAAACAAAAGGGAAAACTTTATTTCTTATTATATAAGTAATAATTAAATGTATTTTTTTAGCTAAAAAATCTCAGGATTATCTAATTTAAGAGTAATTGAATTTTCTAAAATAATTCGCGCTGTTTCTTTATCAATTCCATTTTCATTTTTTACATTAATATCTAGTGTTATATCTATTTCTGAACCGGGCAATGCTTGTAAATGACTCATTACTTCACTCATAAATTGACTGGTTTTTAGACTGGCATTTGTGGAATCTAATTTTAAAGTGCCCCTGAAGTTTTTTGGAATTAATGGTTTATCTATGGGAGGCATTTCTGGATCTTTTACTGGTGGGTCTATTATTCCTGATGTCCCTTCTCCATTATTATTTTCAGGTGATTTTGTTGTGTCAGGAGTTTCTTCCTTTTGAGCTTCGGCTATTTCATTTTTTACAATCAAACTATTTAAAACTGGTGCGTAGGTGGATTTACTTTGATGTCTAAGCCCTGAATATCTTTTAGAATTTTCATCAAATTTTTCTGCTAAATAAAAAGTTGTCTCACCGGATAAAGCTGCTTTATTATTTTGTAATGCATTTATGATGACATCTGAAGAACTTATTCTTGGTAGATATAGATATTTTTGACACCAATCAACTAGGTCCTTAACCATAATATGATTCTTATCTTTCCAAAGAAAATTATTAAGTTTATCTAGCAAGATTATTACCCCTAGTTCTTCATATAGATATTGTTCCTCTCTAGATTTCTCAAATGCTTTTTCAGATAATGATCCACTTCCACTATTAATTTGTTTTTCCTCAATATAAAATTCATCTATTCCTGGTTTTTCTTGGGATGGGACCAATAAATGTGACCACGTTTCAGGAATTCTTAGGTTTAATGTATTGTTTGATTGTTGAATTTTTTTATCAGTTTGAACTTCTTGATTTGCAGTTAGATTAAATTGCAGTTTTTCATCCTTGATATACTGCCATGCTTTTTTTTCGGCATATGAAATTAATAAATTATTCAAACCTGATTCGTCTGGAGCTAAGAATATAAGCGTATTTAAATACTCTCTGGGGGCATTACCCTTGTTCTTAAGGCAATTTTTAATCCATTCCAGTGCTTTGCTATTTGTTTCTCCTTTTTTATGTTGATATTCAGTCGCTAATATTACTAATCTTATATTGCTTGTATCTGGGATATCGTTGTTGTTAATTTGGCCTGCGTGCAATCCTGAAAATTTACCTCTTTTTTTCCCTTCTTTTTGAATTAACAAATTAAGTTCAAATAGAAGATTTTCCCTTTCTCTTAAGTAACTATTTTTATAATCTTCAGCAGTACGATTCAAATTTGGGCTTGTATCTATCCAATATCGATCACCCTCTTGTTGAATATATCTACCTTTATCACTAAATTTTCTTAAAGCATCTCCAAATATTGCAATCCTTTCTCCAGGCATTACACAGCCAACTTTAACTCTTAAATCATTAATCCCTTTTTGTTGTCTCTCAGCACCTGGGGCTGTTCCTATATATAAGGTTCTACTAACTCTTTTACATGCACTATACCTCCCTAAATTTGGATTTTCCTTATCAACTTTTGTTGGGATTGATTCTTCTCCATCTACATCTAACGAAATAATTGGCTCCCACTTATTATCTAAAAAACGTAAAAATTCATTTTTTACGTCATTAGAGTGTAAAGGGATGGAGCTTGGCATAATCAACAAATCTTTACTATTACTTCTCCAAAGACTTTCTATTGTTAAAGCTAATAATCTTAAGACCCCCCTTGTTTTTTGGAATCTTTCAAGAGTACTCCATTCTTCATAAAGTCTTCTAAATAAATCAGGATGAATAGGATAAGCAGATTTCATAAGGTCTTTATAATTACTTTCAAAAGTTTCTTCAGGAAAATCAGCTTTATTAGAGTTATACATATCGCAGTAAGCCCTAATTACCGCATCTCGTGATGTCCCATCATCTTTATTTTGAATAGGTTCGAACAGTCTGCGTCTAACAATTTTGAAACTTTCAGGACCTGAAGCTGGTCTCCATTCTCTAGCGATTCTTGAAATAACTTGCTTTAATCTATTGCATACAGCCTCCCCGTCAGTACTCCCAAATTCTTCAATACTTTCAGGGACAGAAATAAGAACAAGTGAATTTGTAGCTTGTTTGGCAGCTTCTGTTAACTCATGAGCAAAAGAAAGCTGCGCATCTAAAGTTCCGGCTGGGAGATCTGATTTATTTATAATTTTTCTTCCATAAGCTACCCATTCGTCGATAAGAACTAGACAAGGACCATAAGAATTTAATAAATCAGCTAATGCACGATTACCGGGAGGTATCTTTTGAAGATCACTTTCAGCAATTTTAGAAAAACCTTCTTTACCTCCCAGTTGCCATGCTAATTCCCCCCATATAGTATTTATTTTAGTCCCGTCAGGTTTAATATCCACAGTCGCTGGTTCGAATGCAGTCCCAACAAAAACTGCTCTTGATGCACGAGGTATAGAACTTATATCAATTTCGTTGCAAAGTTCTTCCAATCCAGGAAGCTTATCGAGAGATACCCCTGAACATAGATGAAATAATGCCAACATTGAATGAGTTTTTCCGCCCCCAAAGTTAGTTTGTAACTCAATTACTGGGTCACCACCTAAATTGTTAAAACGTTTGAGAGCATTACTTAGTAAATCTTTTAGGCCTTCTGTTATGAATGTTCTTTTAAAAAATTCAATAGGATCACCATATTCATCGGAAGCCTTACCTTGGAATACTTGATCTAAATCAGCTGCAAATTGTGCTTGTTGGAATGTTCCATTAACAACATCTTGATGAGGGGTAATGACTTCTCTCCAAGGCTTTAAACCAGTTTGATAATCATTTGAGATATTCAAATTAATTTTTGAACGATACCTTTCGCGATCAGTAAATCTTTGCTGCCTTATTTCTTCTCTTATACGATTAATTGATTCTGCTTGTGCTTTAGATTTAATATTTTTGCACAGTCTAATAGCAGTATCTAAGTAACGTTCAACGTCGTCTGAAGACATAGGCGCAGAGTGTGCCCATTTGTTACGTGCATCTAGTAATTCACTAACATATGCACGATCAGAATCACTATGAAGTTTTTTGAAAATAAATTTCCAATTTTTCATAAATAACCGCAGAAGTACAGAAATATCTTGAAGATTATTTGATTCCAAGGGTAATGAATTTTTCCAATCACTCCCTTCATTCACTTCCAATTCTTTTGAAATATATGGCAGCAATGCATCACGTACTTCATCTAATGCTTTTCCTATACGATCTTTATTTGAAACTGCCATTTCTTACATCAAACTTGTCTGTATTGTAGTTTCAATTTGCTCATCTGGAATAAGCCTCTCTAATTCTTGCCAAGCTATTATGAGACTGTTATAAGAATAAGCCTCTTCTGCTTTATTAGATTTTTCGCAAAAATCATATAATCGATATGCTAAGGCTCTACAGCTTGATGACAAATTACTTCTGCCAGGAATTGTTTTTAATAATTTCAAAAGACTTGAAGCTGAATATTCTCCCTCCATTTCTAGTCTTTTAATTAAATATTGAGTAGCTTCCCAAACACATAAAATATTATCAGTTGTTGGATCCCATTCGTCGGGTAAATCTTCTCTTCTGATTAAATTAACTTTTCCTGAGAAAGCTTTTAATATTCCAGCTTTAACAATTCCTTCCACTGAGACATTCCTTGCTTTTGCAATACTTTCAGCATCTCCAAAAGGTCTCTCGGAATAGCCATAATTTTCATAAAAGGTTATTGCAAAACGAGTCTGTATATCAAGTTCATTATCATCATTTGAGAAATATTCATCTAAAGTTAAATTAATTTCATTTATTGCCTCACTTGCCGACATTAAGGAATCATTTTGGTTATAAATGCCTTTATATTTACTAAAAATTGACATCCCAGGACCTAAAATAGCTTGCCCAAAATCTGCAGGAGCAATATTTGATGAATCAAGATATCGAATTAAATCTGGTAATTTATTTTTAAGTTCTTTTTTGAATAATTTTCTTGTTGTAAACGAATTATTATTTATTTTTTTTCTGCAAACAAGGACTAAACAAGAAGCGAGATTATTTCTTTTCGCTTTCAAAGCTGTAGTATCCTCAGTTTTTAATGGCCATGTTCCCATTATCTGAAGATTTGAATTTAGTAATGCCTCAAGAAATGTTTCCCACCCAGTACTTCTGAAGCCACCTTTTTTATCACTTTCAGATTGTTTGAAAGCATAAAATATTGTTATGGGATATGTAGGGTGAGCTTGTAATGAAATGTTTTTTAAAGCTTGAGTCATTCCTTTTAAAAAAAATTCCTCCGCTTTTACCCTGCTGCCATGTCTTGCATGCGTAGCTACTAATTCATTAACTTTTGGGGTATTGATTGTTGATAGTGATGGTAAATTTAAAAAATTAAGTGATTTTCTAAGCCATACATAGAAATAATCTGATAAATCTGCATATCCGATATTGTCATAATATGGCGGATCAGTAGAAATAATTTTGTTTTTAGATATCGTTTGATTTGCGGCATCGGCTTGGAAAGATCTTCCTGAAACACCGCCAGAACATGAGTTCGATAATGCTTTCGAAAGATAATCTATTTGTCCGAGAAAATTGCCAGTAGAATTACTAAACGGATTTACTTCAGCATAGTCCCATGTCATTTTTATGATTTGCATGCTGAAAAGTTGTTCAATAGTTTCTCTTCCACGATTCCAAATACATAATGATGACATCCTATTTGCAAGTCTGCTTACTGCTAAAGCAAGATAAATAGAGAGAGAATTAGCATAATTTTTTATTTCTTTTTGTTCTATATTTTGATTATTAGAGAAATCTAATTTTTGACAATCATTAATTATTTTTTCTTGAGCCAATTCGACTAAACTTGAGAATTTCTCTAATGTAAAAAGCTGTCTATTTGTAAATACATCTGACCATTGTTGCATTCCATAGTTTCCAATCCTGAATCCCAAAGCTTCTTTGAAAAATTCTACGTCAGGCTTCCAATTAGCAGTTGTTGAAAATGCTCTCAATTCTTCACTTTTGATAGCTGGAATATATACTCTGCCTTGTTTACTTTCGACAATAATTGCAATAAGTTTATGACCAATTTTTCCAGATTTAGCTTCTAGAAAAAGGTAATCTTTGGATATAGGATCACCGCTCATAATACAAGAAAATAAGCCCCTACCTATCTTAGTTCCGTTTTGTATCTCACTTTTATTTGATGGGACACCACTTTTGATAAGAAAGGAATAATTATTATTTTCAATTTCAGGAACTATATATGTTTCCTTACCTTTTTTATTACAAAGAAAATATGTTGCTAATAAAGGGACTTTAATATCAGAAAATGCAGGGTTTGGACTTTTTACAGTTCTCGCCCATAAGTAAGCTATTGGTTTTAATTCAAGACCTAATAATGGTTTTAAATCAGTATTTTTATTTACTAATTGCTCTGTAATTTTTATGTTTTTATATTCTTTCTCAGCATAATTTTTGGCTTGATTATTGATCCACTTCCCATAAAAGACAATATCTTCAGCTATCCCTCTGGATCCTGTGAAAGTGTTTAAAAAACCTAACTTCTCTTCTTGGCTTATTGGATTGACTGGTAATTTGTTCGCAAATAAGCTAGGTATTTCAATCATCCCTTGATTAATTATTTTAGCTACCGGATTTAGATCACTAGCATTACTTTCAATCCCTAGTCTTTGTGCCTCGAGAGGTAGTGTACCTCCACCAGCAAAAGGATCATGAAAAGCTGGTAAATCTTTTGATTTAAATATTTCTTGAAAATTTTTATGATTTTTATTATCTTCACAGCACCTTTCCCAACTTTTTTGAATTTCAAGATTAGCTGCTTTAAGTATATTTTTGTTAGAAATATTCTCCCATTTCACTAAATTTTTTATTAAGTCAAAGAGTCTATATCTTTCTTTATCTTGTAATTCTTTTGTTGGAAATATTTCGGGCAATGATGATGGGTCATCAACTGTTTGACAAAAAATTACAGCTCTTGCTGCGGGTAATGGCCTCCTAGCCCACCAGAGGTGAAAAGTACTTGGATGTCCTAATCTTAATTTTTTATCTCTTGATGATTCAGCATTTATTACCTCTAAAGGGATAGCAATTTCTATAAGTTTTTTTCTAATTTTTAAAGTATTATCCTGGTCCATAAGTTAATGCGGGTTTGAGCTTTTATTTAATATTTTGTATAAGTTGTAGTTCTCAGATTCAGAAGCAAATCCAGGAGTCCCCCAATCAACATCACTAATGTATTTTGGTTTTGCAGCCTTTTCATTTTTAATTATTGAAATAGCAAGTCTAAATTTTTCAGGTGAATTTTTAGCACATTGACGTTCATTATATGTAAGCGTAATAGTATCAGATCCTTCAATCCTTCCTTTAACTTCTATAAAAAATAAATTACCTTCACTATCTATTGATTCAATATCATAGCCAATTCCTCTTGTGGCACTAACATCTTTGGGAGTTCTTCCTAATTCTTTTTCGGCATTAATAACTGCTTCCATTGCCAATAATTCAATTTTTTTTCTTGCATGAGCATCAATAGATTCATTTTTAGTTTCACCTTTTAATTCATTCAAAAAACCTATTGGAATAATGAGTGCTCCTCCTTTAATTATTGGAACTTTAGCTTTTATATCCATTTCTGCATCCAGATCAGACAGCCTTTTAGAAAGTCTATTTACAGCTAATTCTGCTCGTTCCTTAGCAAGTTTTGATGGAATTCGACCTCTTCTATCTGCTGATTCTTGCATCCTTAATTCTTCATATCTCATTGACCAAAAGTTGATTTCAAATTGCAATCTAGCCTTGATTTCATTTCTGGTTTTCTCGATCTTTATTAGTCTCTCAGTTTTAACCTCTTTAAGATGTTCAGGAACTAATTTTAGTAATGCCTGAGAAGTGATAAATTGTTCCCAATCTTCAGCTAACCATTCCTCTTCAAAAATAGAATCTACAAATGAAATTTCTTCTTCTTTTAATGGTCTGTAATCGAGATAAGGTGCTGAACCACCTATGGAGATATTCTTAAATTTATCTATTTCAAGAAATTGAAGTCTATTAGAAATTAATTGTTCTTGACCATGTCTATTTTTCCTTCCATCTTTAATTCCATGTTCTAGAAAAAATAAGAGTCTTGGTTCTAAGCCAAAATCTTGAGTATCAACTAAAACTGCTCCCTGATTTAATACATAACCACTCCTTTCTTTTGTGAGTGAAATTGTTGCTTCCAAAAGAGGATGACCTGGAGTAATAAGCTCACCTCTTGGACTTAGTCCAACTTGATCTTTTTCAAAGCAAATCCTCTCATATTTTGTTTGAATTGGAATTCCCATTCCAATTTGATTATCTTTATTGATTAGAGCTGGTGGAAGATGCTTAATTTCAAATCTTTCATTTTCTCTAGGATATATATTTCCTCCGATTTCTTTGATTGCGCTAAGAAAGAAATTCTTTACAAAAAAGGGTTGAATTCTTCTTGCCATCGCACGATCAATATCCTGTTTCAAACTAAGAACTTTTGTTGTATCTATATCTTGTTTAACTAAAGCTCTTTCCTCTAAAAGTTCTTTTAAATGTTCTGAGGAAATCGTTTCGTCAATTTTTTCAAGTCTTTCTTTCACTTTTGGATCATCATTATATCTGATAGCATCAACTAGAAATTCTTTTAAAGTTTTTCCACTAAATAATTTTCCGAGAACATCAAAAACCCTATCACCAAGTGTTTCTCTGACAACCTCAAGTTTTTGTAAAAGCTGTATATAAACATCTCCTTCTCTAGTATCTTTGGCTAATAAATTCCAAAGATGGCATACTTCCTTTTGACCAATCCTATGAATTCTTCCAAATCTCTGCTCTAATCTATTTGGATTCCAAGGTAAGTCATAATTAACCATTAAATGTGCTCTTTGTAAGTTAACCCCCTCTCCTGCTGCATCATTAGCTAAAAGTACTACTACATCAGGATTGTTCATGAAAGCATTAACTACTTCCCTTCTTTTATCTCTAGGAACTGAGCCATGAATCTCAACAACAGCTTCGTCTCGACCTAATCTATTTTTTATTTTTTTTGATAAGTCAAAAAGTGTGTCTTTAAATTCTGTAAAAATGACAAGTTTTCTCTGAGAACCTTTTGAATCCATCATTAAAGGATCATTTAATATCCTATCAAGCTCATTCCATTTAGCATCATTTTCTGCATAAACAACTTTCTTTGATAAATTAGACAACTGATTTAAGGTCTCAATTTCGATTTCTAATTCTGCAAGAGTTTGGGCTGTAGTGGCATTATCTAAAAATTCATTTTCTTGTTCTTCAATATCATTCGCATCCCCATCTTCGTAAATATCTTCAATTTCTAAATCACTAAGATTTCTAATATTTGGCTCACTCAATAATTCTTGATTCGCACTTCTTCCTTCCAAAAGAAGTTTTTCTTCTTTAAGTCTAGAGGTTAATTTTTCTCTTCTTCTTTCTATGGATTTAAATATTGCGAAAGGCGAGCTTGCCAATCTTCGTTGGAGAGTCATTAATGCAAACCCTACGTTGACTCTTCTTCTTCCTCCTCCTTCCTGCTCAGTATTTCTTTCTGCCCTATTCATTTCCTCTCTCACATATTCAGTTACTCGTTCGTAAAGAATTTTTTCATTAGTAGTTAATTCATATTCAGCGGTATAACTTTTTCTCTCAGGAAAGAGTTTTTTGCCTTCAAAAGTATATAGATCTTCTTTAACCAGTCTTCGCATTAAATCTGTGGGGTCACTCCTATGAACTGCATCTCTTTGCATGCCTGCAAATCTGTCCTCATCAAGTAATGACATGAATAATTGAAAATCATCTTCAATCCCGTTATGTGGAGTAGCAGTCATAAGTAGAAGATTTCTTGCATGATTTCCAATCCTCTTGCCTAGGTCATATCTTCTTGTAGTTCTAATTTCTCCGCCAAAATATTTTGCACTCATTCTGTGAGATTCATCAATAACTACTAAATCATATTCTTGAGATTTACGAATTCTTTCTTGAAGTTCTTCATTTCTAGATAACATATCCATTCTCGCAATAAGAAAAGATTTTTCATCAAAAGGATTACCTAATCCTGTTGAATTAATTATGTCTCTGGTCAGGAGATCGAATTGAAGATCAAATTTTTCTTTTAATTCGTCTTGCCATTGCTCAGTTAAAGAACCTGGCGCAATAATTAAACATCTCTCTAAGTCTCCTCTAATGATAAGTTCTTTAATTAGTAAACCAGCCATGATAGTTTTCCCCGCACCAGGATCATCAGCTAATAAAAATCTCATTGGTTGTTGGTTCAACATATATTCGTACACAGCACTTATTTGATGAGGCAGAGGATCTATATCACTACTGCTAATAGCAACGTATGGATCAAAAAGATAAGCAAGGCGTATTCGTTCTGCTTCAAGAGCTAATTTAAATTTTTCGCCATCTCCTTTAAAACTCCATTTTCTTCCTCCACTTATAAGCTCCAAGTTAGTTTCTTGATCCCTAGAAAGTAGTTCTTCGCTTGTATTCCCTTCACTATTTCTAACTATTACTTGACAATACTCTCCCATCATTCGAGTACTGATAATTTGCACAGTTTCTTTTCCTATTATCCCCTTAACTTGTGATTCTGGTTTTAAATCTTCTAGCTTTAAGACCAATTTTTTATTTATATTTCTACTAATTTAATCCAAAAGCCAAAATTCAGCTTTATTTAATTAGCGTATAGTAAATTTTTAAATGTAATTTATATTTTTGAATCTTTAGTTATGAAAAATCTATAAATTTTGACTTTATATTTACGAATTCAGGACCAATCAATTTCCAACTTTTTCTACCTTTTTTTCTAAATTTTGAGCAACATAATCAAAAGCACTCTCTAAATCTTTTGTATTGAATCTTGAATAACTTTTTAAATGAGTTTCAAGATCATGTCCCATGGCATCAGCTATTTGCTTTGGTGATCTATAAATTCCTTTTTTGTTGATCCTATTATGAGCAACATAGGCGTATCTATGCCGGAAAGAATAAGGTGTGCATTCTTGTCCTTCAATTTCAGCTTCTTTACAAATGGATAACCAAACATTCTTTGGGCTTCTATCTCTTAACTGTTTTCCTAACCTATCTGCGCCTTGTCCCTTAGATATTTGAGGAAGAAGTTCTCCAGCAGCAAATCTCTGCTGCAAAGTAAGACACCAATCAAAAGGATTCCCATCTATGTCTAAAACAAATAAAGGATATAATCTTCTTCCATTTATCTTTGAATTCGATTTTTTATAAGTAGTCCAAAGTTCTGTTTTATTATTTTTTAGAACTAAATATCTAAGTTCTTCAGGCCTTAATCCATATACGGCACAAAGCTGAGTTGAGAATTGCCATTTTGCTGCATGCTCATTATCCGCGAAAGAATCAACCAATCTTCCAATCTGGAAATCTGTTAATGGATACCCAACTCTCTTTTCTGTGGTCACCTCTTCTTCAGCTTTGTTAAAAACTGGAGGTCTCCAATATGAAGGAAAGTCTTCTCTCTCAACGCACCAATTTAAGAATCTATTAAAAGCTAATCTCATATGTCTTCGCATGGTTGTGCCCTTAGCCCATCCTCTTTTTTCTAAATTTTTACCATGTTGATATTCATTGCTGACTTTATCCCATAATCTTTTCCCATTTTGAGGTCTCGCCTTTGATCTGTTCACATAAAAGAGAATCGCTTTGATTGCAGGAAGATGTTTCCTTTTCCATGTATTTTCTTGGATGGTATGTTTATTAGAATTTCTGTAATTTTCAAGAGCCGTATCCCAATCCAGCTCGAATTTAGATGATGTTTTCTGAGAAATATCAAAAGCAGCTTTTAAAGTAATACTAGATTTATAGTTTTCATAAGTATAAGCAGCTGTTTGTATGAGATTAAAAGCCTCAACCCATTGATCTTCTTGCCATTTATAAGGAAGGTTTATTGATAAAAATCTTGTTGCTTTTGTTCCATACAAAACTCGAATATTTCCTCTATCTGGTTGAACAGTCCAACCAGTACCTACGGAGACTTTAATCGCTCTTCTAAATACTTTTATCCAAGAGTTAGTTTGTGCCACAAAGCGTCCGAGTGCTCCTCTTTTATTCTACGCAAATCCGTAGAAATATAACCCCACTTAGGCAAAAGTATGCAGTCTCGTGCAGTCTTATGCAGTCTATGATTAAAGTTATAGCTGAGATCACAGAGTCTCACTAATTGCGTGTTAGTGCTTTGGGAGCACTAGGTCGCAGGTTCGAATCCTGTCGCCCCG
>CESW01052804.1_pt1 | contig 12482 bp, 12 predicted proteins | sample 531171 | NCBI WGS metagenome assembly CESW01 (sample SAMEA2621859, study PRJEB7988) | marine metagenome | biome: marine biome (ENVO:00000447); feature: surface water layer (ENVO:00002042); material: "saline water (ENVO:00002010), including plankton (ENVO:xxxxxxxx)" | depth 5 m
CGGTTCAAATCCGTCCCCCGCAACCAATTTTATAAATTAAATTTTGATTTCTTTGCATCTCTCAAAAAACTCTTAACAGTATCTGTTGTCAGTTTTTTGAAAGAATTTCCAAATTTCTCAATTTTCTCAATTAAGGAAGGTGGTACAGTTATAATTTGACACCCAACCTGCTTTGCTTGAATGTAATTATAAGGTTCTCTTGTACTTGCCCAAAGTATTTCAACATTTTTATAATTTTTCGAAATCTTAATACTCTCTTTAAATTGGGGTATAGGATCTTTACCTGTATCACCCATTCTACCAGCAAAAATCGAAATAATTACTTTTGTCTTTTTATTTATATTTTTTAAAATTTGTTTTGTTTGTTTCGCTGTATAAACAGCAGTTATATTTAATTTTATTTTTTTATTATTGAGAGTTTTAATCACTTTTCCCATGAATTTTCCCCTTGAATTATTTACAGGGACTTTTACATAAATGTTTTTTCCCCATTTATTTATCATTTTTCCTTGCGCAATCATATCATCAACGTTATCTGCAAAAACCTCAAGTGATAATGGTTTTGAAGTTATTTTAAGAATTTTTTTTGAATAAATAGAGTAGTCTTTTGCTCCCGCTTTTCGCATTAAACTTGGATTGGTAGTAAATCCTTTAACTATTTGTTTTTTGTTAAACTTACTTATCAATTTAATATCAGCAATATCACAGAAAATTTTAGTCAATTTATAAACTTTTAACAATTTCTTCAGTCATTTTTTTCGCGTCAGCAAATAACATTAATGTGTTATCTCTATAAAAAAGATCGTTATCTATTCCTGCATAACCTGGGGATAAACTTCTTTTTACAAATAAAACAGACTTACTTTTTTCAACATCTAGTATGGGCATACCATAAATTGGACTTTGTGGATCTGACTTGGCGACTGGATTTGTTACATCATTTGCACCAATTACGTATGCAACGTCGCAATTCGCAAAGTCGTTATTGATTTCCTCTAACTCAAAAACTTCGTCGTAAGGAACGTTTGCTTCTGCAAGTAATACATTCATGTGTCCGGGCATTCTGCCTGCAACAGGATGAATAGCGTAAGATACTTTTACCCCATTTTTTTTTAGGGCATCGACCATTTCTCTCAATGCATGCTGTGCTTGCGCTACTGCCATTCCATAACCTGGAACAATTATAACTGACGATGCATTTTTCATTAGAAAAGCAGCGTCATCTGCATTTCCATTTTTTACAGGTTTCTGCTCTTTTGTTTGAGAACTTGAGGTTTGGTCTGTCGCACCCCATCCACCAAGTATTACATTAAAAAATGATCTGTTCATTCCTTTACACATTATATAAGATAAGATTGCACCAGAGGACCCAACCAAAGCACCTGTTATTATTAAAGCACTATTCTCTAAAGTAAAACCAATACCAGCTGCTGCCCAACCTGAATATGAATTTAGCATAGAAATTACAACTGGCATATCTGCACCACCAATTGGAATGATTAATAATACTCCTATTAAAAAAGAAATTATCACTATTGACCAAAATATATTGGATACTTGTGATCTACATAAATAATAAATTAAAAATAATATAACTATACCTAAAAATAAATTTATAAAATGTTGACCTTTAAAAGTAATTGGTGCACCAGACATGATTCCTCTAAGCTTTAAAAAAGCTATTATTGAACCAGAAAAAGTAATTGCTCCAATTGCAGCTCCTAAAGACATTTCAATTAAACTAGCAAGTTTTATATTTCCTAAACTTCCAAGATTAAAGACCTCTGGTTGTAAAAAAGCAGATATTGCCACAAATACAGCTGCTAAACCTACAAGACTATGAAATCCAGCGACTAGTTCGGGCATTGCTGTCATTGGTATCTTAAATGCTATGAATGCACCTACTGATCCTCCAATAAATAAAAATATTAATACATAGATAAAGCCTGTCCCAAAACTTCCAACCGAAAAAAAAGTGACAAAAATCGCAATGATCATTCCTATTATACCAAAATAATTACCTTGTCTTGAAGTTTCCGGTGAGGATAGACCTCTTAAAGCTAAAATAAATAGTATTCCTGAAATTAGATAAAATAATGCTGAAAGATTGGATGACATTATATTACTTCTTTTTCTTTTTATACATTTGTAGCATTCTTTGAGTAACCAGGAAGCCACCAAATATATTTACAGCAGCTAAAACTATTGCGAGAAAGCCAAAAATATTTGATATTTCAAAAATACTACCTGAAGAGTTTGCTAGTGCAGCTATAATTGCCCCAACAATAATTACTGAAGAAATAGCATTTGTTACTGACATCAAGGGTGTGTGTAACGAAGGTGTTACACTCCAAACAACATAATAGCCTACAAATATTGATAAGATAAATATGCTCAGCCTAAATATAAAAGGATCTATTTCCATTATTTAATTTTTGTTTTATTAATTATCTCATCCTCTAAATTTATATTAAATGAATTATTTTTTTTATCATATAAATTATTTATAAAATTAAACATATTTTTAGCATAAAGATTTGATGCTGATATAGGTAACTTATTGAGAATATTCGCCTCACCCATAATCTTCACTCCATTAGAATCTACTGTGCTATTTACCTTAGTAAGTTCTGAGTTACCACCTTGTGATGCTGCTAAATCATAAATGACTGAACCACTGGTCATTACATCAATCATATCTTTTTTTATGATAATAGGAGCCTTTTTTCCAGGTATTAAAGCTGTGCAAATAACAATATCAATTTTTTTTAATGTTTCTCTTAATAAATTCTCTTGTTTTTGTTTAAATTCATCTGAAGTCTCTTTCGCATATCCACCCTCAGTTTCAAGATTTTCTGAGCCCTCAACAGTTAAAAATTTTCCTCCTAAGCTTTCAACCTGTTCCTTTGATGCCATTCTTACATCAGTAGCAAAAACTATTGCACCCATTCTTTTAGCAGTGGCAATAGCTTGGAGTCCTGCAACTCCCGCACCAACAATCAAAACTTTAGCAGCAGAAATTGTTCCAGCTGCAGTCATCATCATCGGTATCGCTTTTTGAAAATAAGCAAATGAGTCGATTACTGCCTTATATCCAGCTAAGTTTGCTTGAGAAGATAAAATATCCATTGACTGAGCTCTAGTTATTCTTGGTAAAAGCTCTAAAGAAAAACATTTAATGTTTTTTTTTGTAATTTCCGTCAATTTATTTTCATTATTGTAAGGGTCCAAAACACCTACTAAAATTTGATCTTTTTTTAATTTATCTAAATTTTCATTACTTGGAATATTCATTTGTAAAATAGCGTCAGAATTTGAGATAGTTTCATCAACTGATTTGATACTTGCTCCTTCTGTTTCATAATTCTTATCACTTATTCCTAAGTGTGTCGCATAATCCTCACTTAAATAAACTTCTAGACCCAATGATTTATATTTTTTAACAATATCTGGAGTTATAGCAACTCTTTGCTCTAAATTTAAATTTTCAGATATTGAACCTATTATCATATTATAAAAGAAATATTGCCATTAAAACCAAAACTATGATTACAATTATTGTTCCCCAAAGAACAAACTTTGTAAAATTAATCCAAGTTTTTTTATGGTTTTCGTTATCCATAAAAACTATTTTTGTCTTGCTTTAAATTTTGGATTTTTTTTATTAATTATGTAAACTCTACCTCTACGCCTAACTAATTTAGAGTCTAAATCTCTCTTTTTTAATGATTTGAGTGAGCTTGCTATTTTCATAATTTTCTTTGAAACTTAATAAAGGAATTTATGTAATCTTTCAAATATATTTTTCCAAATTTCTTATAAACCTTATTTGAAAAAGAGACATTTGTTAACGCTGAAGCGTATCTTTCACCTTCTCTTTTTGGTAAATATGATATTCTTGTCTTGAACATTCTGGCTACTTCTAAAATTGAGTAACTTTTTTTATCTGAGATTGAATAATGTCTACATTTATTTTGTTTCCATGCAAAAAAACATGTTTCTACAGTATCATAAATATGAGTGAATCTTCTGGTTTGTGATCCTGGCATAACAACGGTTAAAGGTTTTTTTTTAATGTATTGATTTTCAAAAATGCCAATTACCGTTGCCATATCGCCTTTACAAATTTGCCTAGGTCCGTATACATTATAAAAATAAATTACTTCATACTTGAAACCAAACCATTTTTTTAAATTATTTAGAAGCTCTAAATTTTTTGATTTTGTAAAAGCATATGGAGATAGATTCTTATCTGCACCTTTGTTTCCGATTGTGGCGGAAGTAGCCGAATAAATTAATTTTATTTTATTATCTAGACAAAACTTAAATACTTCTTTTGTACCTATGGAATTTGAATTGTAGCACCGATCAAATTTTATAAAACTTTGATAAATTCTCGCAAACTCACCAAAATGAAATATTGAGTTAATTTTTTTTTTATATTCTTTTAAAATAAAACTAATATTTTTAGTATCACCAACAATATACTTAACTCTTCTATTATTTATGTGATTTTTTTTACTTCCGCTAGAATAATTATCTATGCTTACTATTTTAAATTTTGTTTTATCTATGAAAAACTCTATTAAATTTGATCCAACAAATCCTGCGCCTCCAGTAACGATGATTATTTTTTTTTTCATTCGGATTTGTTAGCCTGGCAATAACCTACTCTCCCGTGTCTTAAGACAAAGTACCATCGGCGCTTAAAGGCTTGACTTCCGAGTTCGGAATGGGATCGGGTATGACACTTTCGCAATAATCACCAGGCAGTCACTTATACAAAATATTAATTAAAAGTAAATAATAAATAAAGATTAATTCTATTATTTTTGACTATATTTATATTCATTATATGTTTTTAATATAGCTTCTTTTATAGATGTTTTAGGTACCCATCCATATTTTTTTGCTAAACTAATATCTAACACTTTTCTGGGAGTTCCATTTGGTTTTAATTTATCATATAAAATTGTAATTTTTCTTTTTGGTAATAATATTTTTAAAAATAATTTTACATATTCCTTAATTTTGTAGTCTTTCCCAGTACCAATATTTATTAAATTATGTTTAGTTCTTTTATTCATAAAAAAAACACACGCATCAGCTATATCCTCTGAATAGATTATTTCTCTTTTAGGTGAGCCGTCCCCCCAAATTCGAATAAATTTTTTTTTATTTTTTTCAATTTTGTAAATTTTTCTAAATAAAGAAGGAACAAAATGGCTATTTAATTGATGATAATTATCATTGGGACCAAATGTATTAGTAGGCATTAAGCATTTGTAATTCGTTTTATACTGTAAATTATAACTTTCACACATCTTAATTCCTGCAATTTTGGCAATAGCGTAAGCATCATTTGTTTCCTCTAATTTTCCGGATAAAATGTAATTTTCCTTTATAGGTTGCTTGCAAAGTTTAGGATAAATACAACTTGATCCTAAGAAAATTAAATTCTTAACATTTGTTTTATAAGCTCCGTGTATAATATTGGTTTGTATCATTAAGTTTTCGTATATATAATTAGCTTTAAATTTTTTATTTGAATATATACCACCAACTTTTGCAGCAGCTAAAAAGATACATTTTGGTTTTTTTTTTCTTAAAAAAGAAATGACCTTATCCTGATTTATTAAGTTCAAATCTTTTTTTTCTGCAATTAAAATATTCTTAAATCCTTTTTCTTTAAGTTTTCTTAAAATTGCACTTCCAACTAAACCTTTATGACCAGCAACAAAAATCTTGTCAGTTTTTTTAATCATTTTTCAATGAATTAATCTCCTCACGCACCATTTCTTTAATCATAGATTTGATATTATACCTTGGTTTCCAATTTAGATTTTTTCGTGCTTTTCTTGAATTTCCCAATAAGGTATCAACTTCCAAAGGTCTGAAATAATTTTTATCTATGCTTATAATTTTATTTTTTGTTCCTTTAATGTAGCATTTAGATAAAATGCCTTTGCCCTTCCAAAAATAACTTATTTTTAGCTCTTTTAAAACTAAATTTACAAACTCTTTAACGGTTAATTGAATACCAGTCGATATAACAAAATCATCAGGTTTTTTTTTCTGCAATATTTTCCACATAGCAACAACATAATCTTTTGCATGACCCCAATCTCTTTTTGCCTCTAAGTTTCCTAGGTAAAGGGTTTTTTGCAGACCAAGTTTAATATTACATAAACCATTGACTATTTTTTTTGTAACGAAAGTACCTCCTCTTCTTGGACTTTCATGATTGAATAATATTCCATTACAAGCAAAAATATCATAGGCCTCTCTGTAGTTGACCGTTATCCAATGAGCATAAACTTTTGCAACTCCATAAGGACTTCTGGGGTAAAATGGAGTTTTTTCATTTTGTGGAGTTTCTTGAACCCTACCATACATCTCTGAGGTTCCTGCTTGATAAAATTTTGTTTTCTTTCTTAAATTATGAAATCTAATTGCCTCTAAGATCCTTAACGATCCAAGGGCATCACAGTTTGCAGTATATTCAGGCACTTCAAAAGAAACAGCTACATGCGATTGCGCAGCCAAATTATAAATTTCATCTGGCAAAATTTTTTTAATTAGAGAGGAAACAGAAATTGAGTCTGTTACATCACCATAGTGTAAGATAAAGTTTCTCTTGTTTACATGTGGGTCTTGATAAAGATGATTAATTCTAGATGTATTAAATGAAGATGATCTTCTGATCACACCATGCACAATGTATTTTTTTTTTAATAAAAATTCACTTAAGTATGATCCATCTTGACCGGTAATACCAAAAATTAATGCTGTTTTTTTTTTCATCTTAATTCAACGATTTGAGATAACTATTATATAGTGTAATATAAGTCAAAATTTAAAATCATTTTTAAAATAATTGTTAATATAAACATATTCAAAAGTTTTTCTAAATGGCATTTTTGTCTTGTGTATCCTAAAAAAATTATTTTGATTTAATAATTGATTAATATGGGAAAAATTATAATTTTTCGTAATCATATCATCGTAGTGATGTTCGAATAAAATAAGTTTAACTTTTTTAAAATTTCTAGTTATTCCTTGTAAAATTTCAAATTCAAAACCCTCCGTATCTATCTTTATAACATCAATTAAATCTATTTTATTAGTCTCTATGTAATTATCGAGGGTGTTAATATTAATTAGTATCTCATTATATAGTTTATTTTTTTTGTTAAACAAGTTTACCCATGCAAATTTCGTCTTAAAATATTTTGAATTTTCATTAATCTGACTTAGGGTAGATGATGAACTTTCATCAAACTGTTTTAATTTTTTTTTTTCAATTGAGGAACCTAAAGCTATATTTTCTAATTGAATAATTGATTTTGAAAATTTTTTTTTTATTCTCTCTTCTTTGTTCTTCAATCTACTAAAGTTAATCGGACTTGCCTCGAAAGATATAATTTTATTTATCTTAAAATTATTTAAAAAAAAAATTATTGACTCACCTTTGTGTGCCCCAATATCAAAAACTAAGTTTAAATCATTAGAAATAATTTTTTTAAGAAATGCCAATAATTTTAATTTATGAAAGAAATCAAAAAAGCTTAAAACTAAAATTGTAATATTTTTCATAATTAATTCTTAAAGATAAAAAAACCATATTTCATTTTTAAATTATTTTCTGAACAATTATTATTTTGTTTGCAATTGTAAAAGTTTGAAATTAATTTTTTTAGATTTTTATACTCATTGAAATACACAGTATCTACCTTATAAAAAGGTTGTTTTAAGGGGTTATATTCATATAAAGTATTTTCATTATAAATTCTATTAATATTTCTTCCTGAAAAAATAATAAAAGTTAAAATCACAAATAATGTTATCAATAATTTCAAATTTTTTACGTTAATTTTTTTATCTGATAAATAGACAGAGATAGGTAGAAAAAAAATAATGGCTATCAAATTATATCCACCATACCTTAGAGCAGGATGATTATAAAACCATTCAAAAAATAATATAAAAATTATAATATAAAGACTTAGGTATTTTTTATTGATTTTAGATCTACCTTTATTTTTACTGTTCATTTGAAAACTTATAAAAATAACAAACGATAAAAAAATTATACCTAATAAAAAATCTGAGACCTTGTTGAAAAAATATTTATCAATCCAATTGGCAACCCAATTAAAATGATTAATATAAACTTCTGGATTCTCTACTCTAAATCCGGGAGCAGCTCCAGCTTTTGACCATTGTTGGTACCACTGGTTCATTTGCTCAACTTGTTTAATTGGAATTGACCAGCTTAAATTATCAAAACAAGTAATTTCAACTGGGTAAAGTAGACAACCAGTATTAAAAAAATAAGAGCTTAATATCAATAAAAAGATGCAAAAATAAAAAAATAAATATCCACTAAAAAGATTTTTAATTATTAATCCATGAGATTTAAATGATTGATAATAACTATAGTAAAGAGGTAAAAGTAACAATAAATAAAGAATGTAAAAAGCCTTTAGTGAAATTATAAAAATAACTAAAGTAAATATCTTAAGATTTAAAATATTATTGTAATTTTTTTTCTGTAAAGCATCAATAATTTCTATTATCAATATCATTACTAATATTTGTGCTGACCGATCTGTGCCATGTTCACCTATTCTGTAAAAGAAAATATTTATGAACATAAAAGATAATAAGGAAAAAAGAATTATCACATAAGGTTGGTTCAATTCTTTTTTAAATGACAAAATTTTACTTGAAAAAGTAATCCCAATTTTTTTTAATAAAATTATGTTTGCAAATATAAGAACAATTACAGCGGTGAAATTAAAAGAGAAATATTTAATTAAAGGAAGAAAAAAAAGGGAATTAATATAAAAAATAGAAGATGGAGTTCTAAATCCATGGTTAAATTGACCAATCCCAATGTTTAGGTCAAATTGTGTTAAGTTATAAGTATAAACAAAATGATAATATGGAAAATCATCGTGGTTTTTAAATATTAATAAAGATATTAATGCAATACTAAAAATAACTAAAAAAGTTATAAATTCCTTTTTAATTAAATCTTTAGAAAATTGTTTAATAAGCATTGTGAACCCTATTAGTCCAACGATTAAGTAAATTGAATTAAATATATAATCGTGAGGTAAAAAAAAATTTGTAAAGTAAGATATAAAAATACTAAATACTAAGCCGAAAATACCAAGATAGCCAAAGTTTGAAATTTGTGAGTCTTTACTAAAAATTTTTAAAAATATTGTTCCATAACCTATTAAAGAAATCGATACAAAAAAAAAGGTTACGATGAGTATCAGCAGGTTTATCATTTAGTTATTTACAGATAAATATTTTAAAGTTATATCCTCAATATTGATGATCTTAATATGATATAAAAGAATTAACAAATCAAAAAAATGTTAGATATAATTTATAAAAATAATAATAAAGCTGAGAATTTATGTTGTTTATTATTATCTTTTATACCAATTATTTTTTTTTTTGGAAATGGTGTTGGTAATACACTTGTTATTATTATCGATATACTATTCTTGTATATTCTTATTAAAAACAAACAATTAAACTTTTTAAACAATTACCTTTTTTACTTATTGATAATTTTTTGGTTTATTTTGCTAGGAAACCTAATCTTTAGTATTAATTTTGAAAATTCTTTAAGTAGGAGTATTGGTTTTATAAGATTTATTTTTTTAGTTTTTGCAATCAAATTTTTTTTTAAATCTGAAAAAAATAACTATAAAGACTTTATCTTAAAGTTGTGGTTTTTTTTTCTATCAATAATTTCATTTGACATAATTTTTGAGGCAATTATTGGCTTTAATACCCTTGGATTTTCATCATATATGCCAGGAAGATTATCTAGTTTTTTTAATCAAGAATTAAAAATTGGAAATCTTTATTCTTCATTTTATTTAATCATTTTATCTTTTATAATATATTTGAAATCTTCTAACTCTAAGTTTGGTAAAAAGGTTTTTAAAAATTATAGTTTTAATTATCTATTTTTTTTAATTTTATTTTTCATTTTAATAAGTTTTTTTATTGGTGAAAGATCTAATCTTATTAGAGTTATTATAATGTCTATATTATTTTTTTTTATAACTTCAAAAAACTGGATAAGTATATTAAAATTTTTAATAACATCCATTTTGATTACAACAATATTTCTAATGTCTTCAAAAAATTATCACTGGAGGTACTGGGATGCTTTTTTAAAACCTTTAATATCAAATCCATTAGAATTTCTTAATAAATCGTATTATGTATCTCATTATAAAACAGCTATTCAAGTTTTCAATAATCATAAATTATATGGTGTTGGTTTAAAGAATTATAGGTTAGAGGTGCAAAAAGATGAGTATCCTGATCTATCATCAATCCATCCACATCAAATACATTTTGAAGTACTAGCTGAATTAGGTTCAATAGGATATTTATATTTTATTTTTTTTATGTTTGTGAGTGTTTTAAAATCATTCAATTCTTATCGAAATAAAAAAGACTATTTTGTATTATCTGGTATGTTGTATGTTATAACAATTTTATTACCCGTTCTGCCAAGTGGGAGCTTTTTTACAAGTTTCGGGGCTACAGTATTTTGGGTGAATTATGCTTTAATGACCTCAAAAATTTCGAGTGATCTGAAATAAATATGAATGATCTAACTTTAGTAATACCAGCAAAAAATGAGGCAGAGTCTCTTCCAAAAGTTTTAGAAGAATTAAAAAAATTTAATTACAATATTTCTGTTGTTTTGCACGAAACTGATCATCAAACCATTAAGTCAATAGAGAATTATAAAGTGGAATTAGTTTTTCAAGAAAATTTTGGTTATGGTGATGCCTTAATCCTTGGTATGAATAATTGTAAAAGTAAGTATTTCTGTATCTTTAATGCAGATGGATCTTTCAATCCTAATGAACTTGAGATGATGATAAAAAAAGTTGAGTCTGAAAAGTTAGACTTTGTTTTCGCATCTAGATATCAAAAAAATTCTGGAAGTGATGATGATACATTTGTTACTTTGGTTGGTAATTACTTTTTTACTTTACTTGGAAAAATTTTTTTTAACTTAAATATTTCAGATATTTTATATACATATGTTTTGGGTAAGACCGAATCTGTTAAGAATTTAAATTTAAATAGAAAAGATTTTACTTTATGCGTTGAACTTCCAATTAAAGCATCAAGAAAAGGTATGAAAATTGGCTCAATTAACTCATTCGAAAGAGCAAGAATAGCAGGAAAAAAGAAGGTCAATGCTCTAAGAGATGGATCTCTAATACTTTTTTATTTGATAAAAATTTTTTTTAAAAAAAATTGAAATGTTATTTAATAATACTAATCGTTAAGAAAAAAATATTAAACAAAATTAAGATGTTTAAATTTTTTTTTGAAAAAAATTCATTATTCAAGTTTGTATTTAAAACTAGTGTTAAGATAACAATATAAATAATTGGTTCAAAATAATTATGATATATCGTTAGTTGAATATTAGAAAATAATAATATTAAAAAAATTAGATAATTATTTAAAATATTTTGTAATAGAAACACAAAAAACAAACTTATTGGTATTATTAAAAGTAGTTGTAGTTCTGATACATTTAATATTTCATTAAAAATTCTATAGAAAATACCACCTCCACCTAAATTGTCATATATATTTTCATAATTAGAAAAAAAATAAGTAATTATAAGCAATAAAAAAATTAAAATAAAATTTTTAGTTTTTATTATGCTTTTAAAGGTTTTTAGTTTGTCAAAGAAGATTAAAAAAAACGGTATCAGATGAAAAAATATTATACTTGAAGAATAAAAAAACTTATTTGAAAAATTTAAAAAAGAAAAAGTTTTTTCTGTTAATCCCCATTCACCTGTTGACCTTAAAAAGTTTATATCTAAATAAAATATGTAATAAAAAGCTGGAAAAGCTAATAAAAGATTAAGAAAAATTACAATTGGTATTTTATAGAAAAATTTTTTTTTAAAAAAAAATTCAGTAAAATTAAAAAAAAAATAAATAGAAAAAATAGAAAAAATTGGCATAAAATATGAGGATATAGATAGATAAAAAACATTATAAAATATATTTAAAAAACTATATTTCTGAAATCTATGTAATAAGAAATAATAAGTTGAAATTAAGAAAAACAACAAACCATAAATATAACTATCTGGCCAAATAGAATAAGATCTTATAGTTGGAGATATAAATATTAAAGACGAAATAAAAGCTAGTTTAGAACTATCAATTTTATTAAATCTAATTTTTAAACACTTATAAAAAAAAAAATAAATTAATATTGGTAAAAATAAGTGTATAATTCTTAAAAATTCAACGTTTTCAAAAGAATTTAAAATAATTGATGAAAAAACCAAAAAGATAGGAGAATGTCTATTCTCTAAATCATCATAATTAAATAAATGATAAAGCAAATCCTCTTTAAGGTAGAACGTTCTTTCAAGTTGAGAATAAAAATCATTTTT
>CESW01136924.1_pt1 | contig 12462 bp, 13 predicted proteins | sample 531171 | NCBI WGS metagenome assembly CESW01 (sample SAMEA2621859, study PRJEB7988) | marine metagenome | biome: marine biome (ENVO:00000447); feature: surface water layer (ENVO:00002042); material: "saline water (ENVO:00002010), including plankton (ENVO:xxxxxxxx)" | depth 5 m
TTGAAGAATTTCAGCATCGCTTTGGATTAACTGTTGCAGAGGGATACGGGTCAACCGAAACAAATTTGGTGGTCTATAGCAATGGAAATGATGCTCCAGAAGGTTCTTGTGGAAAGGCAAGCGAACATTTCGATGTTAGAATTATGAATGAACTAGGAGAAGAAGTTGAGGTAGGGACTTCTGGTGAAATTTGCGTTCGCCCCAATAACCCAAATACTATTATGGATGGATATTTGAACATGCCTAAAGAGACCCTGAATGTATGTCGGGGTTTGTGGCTCCACACTGGCGATAGAGGCTATGTTGACGAAAAAGGATACTTCTTTTTTCAAGACAGAATGAAAGATGCAATGAGGAGACGGGGGGAAAATATTTCGTCGTTTGAAGTAGAGAGAATGATAAACGAACATCCTGACATTGCCGAGAGTGCGGTCGTGGCAGTTTCCTCTGATTTAGATGAAGATGATGTGCTGGCGGTGATAGTTCCGAGGCAGAAAATTCAGTTAAATCCCAGAGAATTACTATATTACTTCGCAGCAAATATGCCTTATTTTATGGTGCCCCGATATTTGCGGTTCACAGCTTTTTTACCCCGAACACCCACTCAGAAAGTCCGGAAAATTGAGCTTAGGGACGAAGGAATAACAGCGGACACTTGGGATAGTGTAAAGGCTGGGCTAAAAGTCACACGAACTGGTATTTTGGCTGAGCATCAACCCAAATAATTTTTCGTTTTTCAATCCATCCGTGCCTATTCAGTCAATGGACTAATCTGATTAAAACAGAGGAGACATTTTAATGAAAGACGTTGTGATTGCTGGAGTTGGTTCAACAACATTTGGAAGACATGACGGTTTGACGGCGATCGATTTGGCTGCGGAAGCTTCGTTGAAAGCTATCAACGAATCAGAAACAGATTTTGGCAAAATTGGAGCCATTTATCTTGGCAACTTTGTCTCTGGTTTTCTTACGGGCCAAGAAGTTTTGGCGGGACTTTTAGCCGATAAGCTGGGTATAAGCGGCGTGCCCGCTACAAAAGTAGAAGGTGCTTGTGCATCAGGCGGTATAGCATTTAAGCACGCTTGCATGGCTGTAATGTCCGGCCAGTGTGAGGCTGCTCTTGCGGTCGGCGTTGAAAAAATGACTCACGCGAGAACCTCCAAAGTTACGGAGGCTCTAAACTGTGCATTAGATCACGAAGCTGACGCCGCGAGCGGACTGACTTACCCCGGTCTCTTCGCTCTGATATGGCAAGCACACCAGAGCTTATATGGCACCTCCAGAAAAGATGTTTCTGCAGTTATAAAGAAAAATAGATCAAACGGTTTAAAAAACCCTCTTGCTAGTATGGGGGAAATTGTAACAGAGGAAGATATTGAGGCGTCTCCCTTGATAGCCGACCCATTAAGACTTTATGACTGCTGCCCAATTAGTGACGGTGCGTCCGCTGTTGTCGTGACAAGAGCAGATTGTGCAAAAAATAACAGAATATCACCAACTAAAATTAGAGCTTCGATACAAGTATCTGGTAGAGCGAAGTTGGCTGCACACACCAATTTATGTGGTTTTGAAACAACAGAAAATGCCGCGAAACAAGCTTTTAATACTGCAAGAGTGAAGCCCAGTGACATTGATATAGTCGAGCTACACGATTGTTTTTCGATTGCAGAAATCGTGGATTCTGAAGATATAGGATTTATGGCTAAAGGGCATGGTGGTGGATGGGCTAGTGAAGGTCGAACCCAAATTGGTGGCGACCTACCAATCAATCCAAGTGGGGGGTTGGAAGCAAAGGGACATCCTGTTGGCGCGACAGGGCTGGGTCAAATTTATGAGGTGGTGCATCAATTGCGAGGCACCCACTCTAATCAGGTTGAAAAGGCGCGGTTAGGTATGACCCATAATTTAGGTGGAACTGGTGTGTCCTGTACAGTAAACATCTTGGCAATAGAGTAGTTGTCATGAAAAAATCAAATAGCAGTCTGCCGCCCATCGCGTTATGGGTATGTAGTCAATGCGGCAACACCGAGCCAACCAAAACGATCATATGCGCCAGCTGCAAGTCGCAGGAGATTGAAATAAAGCGGTCCAAAGGTTTGGGCAGCGTCGTTGCGTCCACTATAATACGTCGCCCATCGGCTGCCTGTTTGTTTGAGGGTCCAGTTTGCTTATGTGTTGTAAAATTGGACGAGAAAGTCTTAGTTTCTGGACATTTCCATGAAAGTCGGTTGATTGAAACTGGAACGAGGGTGCGCGCATTTGAGACACAACACGACGTTCCGATTTTTACTGACACAGTTAAGAAATGAAGACAAATGGTCGACTTTTCAAAAGGCCGAACGATAGAGGATTTCTACGTTGGAGAGCGATTTCAGACTGCGACTTTTACTTTGGATGAAGAGGCCCTTTTATCATTCTCTCAGATGTATGACCCTCAGCCCCTTCACACTAATAAAGAATACGCTAAAGAAGGCCCGTTTGGAGAGTTAATCGCTAGTGGTATTCAAACATTGGCGATTTCAATACGTCTTTTTATTGAGATGGGCTTTTTTAACGGTACCTGCCTATCAGGCCCAGCAATTGATGACATCCTTTTTTCTCAGCCTGTAAAAGTGGGTGACACCATCAGGTGCCAAGTGACGGTTATAGAGGCTAGAAACTCTCGAAAAAGTAATAATAAAGGTATTTTGAGAACTTCCTACAGGGTCTTCAATCAAAATAGCGTTGTGGTTTTAAGTCATAAGGTGACTACAATTATGTCCACTAAACCCATCATCAATGAAGAAATTGATAACAGCGGATAGCAGCGCGTTTGGTGTGAGCGTTTCAGCTTTCCAGCACACCAATGACTTCACCAACAGCGATTGTCTGCCCAACTTCGCAAAGGGTCTCAACTAGGGTCCCGTTTGTCGGGGCTGGAATCTCAAAATTTGCTTTGTCTGATTCCACAATTGCGATCGTCTCACCAAATTCGACCTTACTGCCGCAATCTTGGGTCCACTCTGTGAAGACCACTTCCTCAACCGTAAGACCAACTTTCGGGATTTTAATACTAACTTTCATTGATAATTTCCTAATGACCCTTGAAAACCGGATGCCTCTTTTCCAAAAATGCGCGCATGCCTTCTTTTTGATCATCAGTCCAAAACAGCCTTAGAAACTCATTCAACTCATGATCAATGGCAATTTGAATGTCAGATTCAGAAATAAAATTCACGCAAGATTTTGCTGCAGCAAGAGCCATAGGTGGCTTGGAGGACAATTCTGCTGCTAGGACATTCACTGTTGTAATAAGTTCGCCCGAAGCCACACATTCATTTGCCAGGCCAATTTCAACAGCCTCAGTGCCAGAGATTTGCTTCCCAAGCATAAGGATTTCTTTCGCTTTAAGACGTCCCAGCCACCTTGTGAGCCTCACAGCGGCCCCAGCACCAGGTATCACTCCAATATTGATTTCGGCCAGCCCAAATTTTGCAGTCTTGGTCGCAATTACGAAATCACAAGCAAGTGACATTTCAGTGCCACCACCCATAGCAAACCCGTTGACAGCAGCGATGACTGGTTTGGGGGTTTTTTCAATGACCGAAAATAACTTGATCCAACGCCTATTGTATGGATCCATTTCAGCGCCTGTGAAATCTTTAATTTCACTTATGTCAGCCCCTGCTGTAAACGCCTTCTCTCCGGATCCAAGCAGCACAATGACCCTTACTTCATCATTTTTTGACGCTTGATCTAAAACTTCAATCATTTCATTAACACAAGCCAGATTCATGGCATTGTGAACTTGAGGCCGTGTGATTGTAACCCAGAGAACCTTGTCTTCAATTCGGCTTTCAATAGTCTGTGGCTGCATGATAATTTTATAGCTCCTAAGTCGACTAAGCTTGATTAGTTAGCATTGACTGGACCCTCTCGAAAATTTGACTACTAGAAGGCAGGTACTCTTTCTCTAAATCTGGAGCAAAAGGGCTTGGTGCGAATGGGGGAGTGATACGAATTGGCGACGATTTAAAAATTGCGAGGTCTTTTTCAATTAGACCTGAGATAACTTCTGCTCCTAGACCACAAGGCTGGTGAGCTTCATGAATGATAGCTAAACGGCCAGTTTTATTCACAGATGCTTTTATTGTCTTAAGGTCAAAAGGGTTCGCGCAGCAGCCATTTATCACTTCAGCACTGCATCCCACCTCTGCCAACTTTGTCCGCGCTTCGATCGCTACAGGTACCATTGCACCAAAGGCTAATAATGTTATGTCATCGCCTTTGTCAGTAACGTAAGCCGTGTCTAGTTTAGAATTAAGATCCCCCTCATCGGCATGTAATTCGCCAACTGTCCCTATGAGCTTTTTACTTAGTAGAACTATAACAGGGTTGTTATCTCTCACCGCAGCCTTTGTCATAAGAAATGTATCAGAGGGCGTTGCGGGCATAACAACTTTTAAACCTGGCACCTGAGCAAACCAAGAGACAAAACTTTGGCTATGTTGAGGCCCAGCATTTAGCCCCCCCCCACCGAAAGTATATAAGACCATTGGAACGCTTACCTGCCCCCCAAGCATATAACGTAGTTTGGCGGCTTGATTGACCAATGGGTCCATACACGCTGTTAAAAAATCTTCAAACCCAACTTCTACTATTGGGCGAAGGCCGGTCATTGCTGCACCAACTGCAGCTGATACAAATCCATTTTCAGCTATTGGAGTGTCACGAACACGGTTTGGTCCAAACTGACCATAGAGCCCTTTAGTTTGTCCAAAGATACCTCCAGATGCTCCAACATCTTCACCAAATAGCACCACATTCTCATCTCTCTCCATTTCACTTCTCAAAGCATTTTGTAGAGCCTGAAAATATTTTACCGTAGTCATTTAGACTACCAATGGAGCGTAAACATCGCTCAAAATATTTTCTTTCGGTGATGGAGGACTATTTTCTGCGAAATTGACGGCTTCGCTTATAGTTTGGTCAGCGTTAGCCCTTAATGTCTGTATGTCAGCCTCTGAAAGGCCATATTCACTCGAATAGTTTTTTTCAAAAAAAACAAGAGGGTCAAAACTGCTCGGATTGTCTCTTTCGTCAGCAGTTTTGTATTTCTGTGGATCCCCCTCATAATGTCCATTCCAACGCCTCGTTTTTGCTTCGATTAGAGAGGGGCCCTTCCCGCTCCGAGCCCGCAAGACAGCTTTTTCTGCTGCGAGATAAACTTGAACTGCATCTTCCCCATTTACAGTTATCCCAGGAAAGCCATAGGAATAGGCTCTTTTCGAAATTTGGTCTATCGGACAGTGCGTCTCATATGGAGATAACTCCGCGTACCGGTTTGCCTCACAAAAAAATACAACCGGCAAGGACCAGATGGCCGCAATATTCATAGCCTCATGCACCACACCGGCTCCTGAAGCACCCTCACCAAAAAAAGCTAAAGCAACAGCTCCATTTTTTTTCACTTGCGCAGTTAAAGCTGCACCAACCGCAAGCGGAAGAGATTGTCCGACAATGCCGTTCGCACCCAACACACCGATTGAAGGATCAGCAATGTGCATTGAACCGCCTCTACCCTTACAGTAGCCGTCCGATTTCCCAAAAAGTTCCGCCATCATCAGATTAGGATCAGCGCCTTTCGCGAGACAATGTCCATGTCCACGATGGGTGCTGGTGATGTAATCTCTATCCTCAAGAGCAACACAAGCTCCGGCAGCGCACGCTTCTTGTCCCAATGACAGGTGAATAAAACCTGGCATTTTGCCGTCACGATATTTTTCAGCAGCAACCGTTTCAAAGCGCCTAATCAAGCACATTATCTGATAAAGGGTACCACCTATTCTAGAATTATCGTCAGTTCTGGGTTGCAGATTCGCGGACATGTTTAGCAACCCAAATGCTTTGCAATCAACAAACGTTGAATCTCATTTGTTCCCTCTCCAATTTCGAGCATCTTACTTTCACGAAAGTATCTGTTTACTTTATAATCTTCCATGAAGCCGTATCCGCCATGAATTTGGAAGGCATCAAGGGTTGCCTTAGTAGCCATTTCGCTTCCAAACGTCTTAACCATGGCGGCCTCAGCTTGGCACTCCTTCCCCTCGTTAAACAATCGAGCTACGTGCAGAGTGAAACTCCTAACAGCCTCAGCGTGGATTGCCATGTCTGCAATTTTTGCTTGGATTAGCTGGAATGATGAAATGCTTTTGCCAAATTGTTGACGTTGTTTGGCATATTCGAGTGACTCATCAAGGCAGGCTTGAATCAGGCCAGCGCCTAGCGCACCGAAAACAATTCGCCCAAGATTGAGTCCTGAAAGAGCTTGTTTCAGACCAGATCCCTCAGCTCCCAACAAATTAGATTCTGGAATCGAAGCATTTTCGAAAACTAATTCTCTATTGTCCATTCCATGCCATGCCATCTTCTTAAACGACTGGCCAAGTCGGAAGCCAGTGGTGTTCTTTGGCACAATAAATGAAGATAAAATCGGTCTCCCATCCACTTTTTTGTCAGTCGCAGCCATCAGGATTAGACCGTCACTGATTTCTGTGCCTGCATTGGAAATAAAAACTTTATTCCCGTTAATTTTCCAACACCCATTATCTAGCTTGGCTTTCGTTTGCACACCCCCAGCGTCTGATCCTGCGTTTGGCTCTGTCAAACCAAATGCGCCAAGAATCTCTCCAGTGGCAAACTTCCTTAGCCAAGTTTTTTTCTGGTCTGGTGTCCCGAGAATATTATACATATTTCCAACCAAGACATGCACTTGCCAAATCAAAGCGAAAGTTTGAGAAACTCTAGCTACCTCTTCCATTGCAACGATGTAGGAAAATGAATCCAGTTCGACGCCGCCATACTCCTCGGGAACGAGGATGCCGGCCATGCCGAGGTCACTCCATTTTTGCCAACATTCATAAGGAAAATCGTGGGTCTCATCCATTTTTTCTTGGGCTTTGCTGATTTCATTTACAGCAAAAGAACGAACCATTTTTTGTAATTCGATGGTCTCAGGTGCTAAATTGAGAGCGTTCGCTGAATAATTCAAAATGTGATCGTGTGAGTCCACTTTTTCCTCCTTTAGGCAAATTTCCTAAGTGCCATGTCTCTTTATTGTGATTGTTGGTCGCGCAAGCCGAAAAATTTTTAAATCCTGCTTATTTGAAATTATGGGAAGGGTGCCGCGGCACAATGTTTACAAACACCTTCCACAACCATTCGGGGATTTAGGCAGATATTCCACCGTTCACGCTAATGGATTGACCTGTCATCCTTGCGCCTGCAGGGCTTGCTATATATACGACTAACTCCGCTTGATCCTCTGGGTCTGTTATTCCCAAATTTGCCATTACCTCAGCCTTTGCGAAAAGTTTTTTGCTGAACTCTGCCTCAAAAACAAGATCCCATGTTCTGGTGTCTCTTACGAGAGAGGGGCTGATGCAATTAACTCTGACCCCGTTACGTTTTGCTTCCATAGATAGGCCCCTAGTGAACATGGAGATCGCTGCCATTGCAGCCCCAATAACAGTCTCTCCGGGCGTGGGGACCTTTCCAGCATCTGACCCCACAGAGATTATTGAACCTCCATTCTGTTTGGACATTCCGGGAAGAACTGCGCTGGCGCAAAACATTGCACCAAGCGCAAACCCATCAAAGACCTCTTGTATTTCTTCGGTCGGCAGTTTGTGAAAAAGCACCGGTGGAAAATTACCGCCAGCAGCGGAAACGAGCGTATCGATGCGCCCAAATTCGTCTTCAACACTGGAGACCATTTTTTTAACGCTGGAAACGTCTGTGACGTCTGCTAAATGTAGTGAGAAAGTCTTATCTGGGAACTCATCTCTTAATTTCTTCAATGCAGCTTCACCACGCCCTTGGTGCCGACCATTTATGGCTACTTTTGGAGCCCCTTGTTTGGCAAATTCTCTAGCGCTAGCAAACCCGATCCCAGATGTTCCACCAGTGATTAAAACATAGTTATCATTTAATTCTCTTACCAAGACTTCAGGTTTATCGGACACGATAACCTCCTTTAAACTTAGACGGTGCGCACGAATCCATTTTAGGGATTTCTGCCTCATTATTTTTTCACAATTACACGGTACCTCACTACACATCTAAAACAAATCACTTATAAAAACAAACATTCGTTCGAAATGTTTTTCACAAATCGGATTTATGTGTATGTTTTAAACTGAAGACTCAAAAAAAAGAATTTCTGAGATCTTTCGTCTGTCCGAATTCATAAGGGCAAACAGAGCCTAGAATGGAGGAAATGTTATGAAAATCACGATGTCTGGAATTATAAAATATTCGTCTCTAGCACTAGCCAGTTCCTTTTTGGTAGCCAGCAGTGCCTACGCTGCGACAAAGTGGTCTGCTTACACCTACGCACCTTCGGTGAAGCTGCCCAGTGGCGCCCATCTTGAAGACATGGCAAGCAAAATGTCTGATGCAACGGGTGGAGAGCTGGAATTGCAGGCAAATTTGGGTGGCTCGCTCCCAATTAAAGTTCCTGACATTGGTCAGGCTGTTGCAGACGGTATAATTCAATTGGGCTTTGACGCGTATTTCCAGGGGTTTATTCCAACTGGAGCGGCGCAGAGAATGCCTATGTTGATAGTCAACGACACGGAGTATGATCTGGCGATGCTCAAGGTCATGATGCCGCACATGAAGAAAAAATATGCGGAGGCAGGGGTAACACTCCTCGGCAGCTATACCTACCCTCTCACGGTAACATATTCCAGGACCCCTGTGACGCGATTATCTGATCTGGCTGGTCGCAAAATTAGGGTTCTATCACAAGCTGGCGGCGAATTTGTGAAAGCTTTCGACGGTGTGCCCGTGAATATGTCAACGCCAGAAGTCAGCACATCGCTTCAACAAGGTGTCGTTGACGCTATCCATGCAGCAACTGCTGGTGGAGGACAACTATGGGGACCACTAGTGGATCACAAATACGAACTTGGTCCAAACTATGTGAACGTTTACCTAATAGCAAATACAGAGGCCTATGAAGCATTGTCTGAAGGTACCAGAGCTGTGGTGGCTTCTATGGTAGAGATGTTGGGTGACGAGGTGAATTTGAAAATGCGTGCATCTGTGGACGCAATCAACAAACAACACATGGAAGCTGGAATGACTATAACTGTTGCTCACCCGGAGGACGTGGCAGCGATGCAGAAAGCGATGATACCTGTTTGGGATAAGTGGGCTAAAGACAACGGGGAAGAGGCAGCAGCCGTTCTTAATGATTTAAAAGTACTGCTGGGCAGATAACTTCTCCGTACCTCAATAGTTAGGAAGCCAAATCGACCTTCACGCAGCACCATTCGAATGTTTGAATGGTGCTGCGTTTTTTAGGCAACGTATCCGTAGCTTACGTAAACTGTTGGCAATCAAAAGCAAGAAATGAGGTTTAGGCTTACAATCATGTCGCTTAAAAAAGAAGAAAAAGATCTTTTAGATTGGCTGGTTGAAGGCTGCTGCGCGGTGTGTGAGATTTCTCTGATTGCACTCGTTTTAATGGTGGGCCTTGAAGTTCTTTCACGAAATTTTATTGGTGTTTCGTTCAGTGGTGTCGAAATTCTTTCCGGTTATGTTTTAGTTTTACTGACATTTTTAGGTGGATCAGTAGCTTTAAAAACAGGTGCCGTGTATCGAATGAGCGTCGTGGACAACAAACTCCACCCCGTTTTTGCTTCAATTTTGGCACTTGTCGTGCATCTCGTTGCAATAACATTTCTGAGCACCATCGTCTATTATTCGAGCAAACTCGTCCTTAGCTCATATGCAAGAGGGGTAACATCCCAAGCGAATGCTAGTATCAAGCTCTGGTTGTTGCAGGTTGTCATCCCAATCGGGTGCTCAGTCATGATTGTAATATTAGCAGCGAGTCTGATTAGTAGATGTTACAATCTAAGCCCTTATTTATTGAAAAAACAGACATCTAGCAAGGATTCCGGATCATGATCTGGTCGTTAGAGTTAGTTGTGATTACGAGCTCGCTATTAGTCCTACTTTTTTCTGGCATGTGGGCTCCATTTGCTATTGGCGCGTTAGGAGCGACTTTCCTGATTTTAAAAATGGGGCCGTCAGGTCTGAAAGCTATGGGGCTGATATCCTGGGGTAGCGTGAATTCATTCCAGCTGGCCGCAGTTCCACTGTTTATCTTAATGGCTGAAATATTACTTAAATCTGGGTTGGCTGACAGGGTTTACCGTGGGATAACACCGCTAGCGTCCCGCCTATCAGGCGGCTTACTCCAGACAAACATAATCGGATGTGGAATTTTTTCAGCAATAAGTGGCTCCAGTACTGCAACTGCCGCCGCCATTGGAACGGTCTCCCTACCACAGTTGAAATCGCAAGGGTATAACTCTAGTATATCGGCTGGCTCTCTTGCTGCTGGTGGAACATTAGGCATTTTGATACCACCATCAATACCATTGATAATCTATTCTACTTTCGCCGAAATTTCGGCTGCAAAACTATTCATTGCCGGCATTGGTCCTGGGATAGCTTTAGTATTTTTGTTTTGTGGTTACATAGCAGTGGTTGCAATAACGTCAGAAAAAATTGCTCCGAAAAAATATGCCTTAGAACCAATTAATTGGAACCGTTCAATATCGGACCTTTCACCCTTTTTGCTGCTAATTCTTCTTGTTCTAGGTTCAATTTATTTGGGAATTGCGACACCAACTGAAGCCGCTGCAGTTGGATGCCTTGGGTCGTTCCTTATAGGCAGAATATGGGGGAAATTGGGTATTTTGGAGTTCAGGCGAGCTACCAGAGCAACCGTCAAAACAACTGGCGCAATCATGTTATTGGTTATGATGGCTTTCGTCTTTTCCTACGCGATCGCAATCACAGGTATTCCAAAGCAATTGGCTTTTTGGGTTGGCACGCAGGACATGACAGCCTTTACCCTAATGTTGTTGATTGGTGTGGTTTATCTCTTAATGGGGTGCGTCATTGACAGCATTGGTATGATGGTCATTACAGTGCCATTGTTGTTACCTATTGTTGAAGCCTTTGGGATAGATCCAATTTTATTTGGAATCATGGTCGTTTTGTATATTGAAATAGGCCTGATAACACCACCAATAGGTTTAAACCTTTTTATAATTCACAGTCTTTATCCCGAGGGAAAATTCCTTACGGTAATCAAAGGCGCGATACCCTTCGTTTTTTTGTTGTTAGCTATGGTCGTTCTTGTGTGGTCTTTGCCAGAAGTTGCCCTATGGCTTCCAGCGCGGATGTAAAAACTCAATTTTTTTAGTCAAGTCTTCATCTAGTTAAAGCACTCAAATGACAACGTCGTTGTTACTCTTGGATGTTGTTATTTTAAAAACCTAAACGATTGGTGAGGCTAGAAAAATCAATGAGTGGCCTTCGATAAATACATGAGTAACTACTCAAAGGTGGTAGGAAATGTCTTCCGTATTGACTGAAATTAATGGTCCTATTGTAACCGTTAGTCTCAATAGACCGGACGCGATGAATGCAATGGACTTTGAGATGGCACGAGATTTGTTCAAAACCGCAGTGAGTCTTGGCAACGACCCATCTGTTCGAGCAATTATCATTACTGGTGTCGGCGACAAATGTTTCTGTGCCGGCGGAGATTTGGCTGCTTTCGATAAGCACGCAGAGATTATTGGGCGGCACATAGACGAAATGGCTCTGTATCTGCATGGGGCAATTAGTATTTTTTCGCAAGTAGATGCACCCGTGATTACCGCAGTCAATGGTGTAACAGCTGGTGCTGGATTAGCCTTTTTGGGTTTTCCCCAAATCGTCATAGCAGCACGCTCAGCATCTTTTGTGTCTGCCTATACAAAAGCTGGGCTTAGCCCTGACGGATCATCAACATGGTATTTACCCCGTATATTAGGAATGCGCCGAGCCCAGGAATTTATTTTCACCAATAGGGTTCTGAGTGCCACTGAAGCTCTTGAATGGGGATTAGTTAATGTGGTCGCAGATGGGAGTGACTTGTTGGATGAGGCCAATAAAACGGCGAACAAACTCGCGGCTGGGCCTAGGGTTGTTCACGGACGCGTTAAAGACCTACTGAATAGTAGTTTCGACTCATCTCTAGAAGTCCAAATGGCAAAAGAAGCTCGGTACCTTTCACAGTCGGCCAGAAGTGTCGATGGGCAAACAGGCATAAGAAGCTTTTTAAACAAATCGAACGCCAATTTTACCGAATAATTTTCAGGCTTTGGTGCGCTTTAATAGAGGTTACACTACCAAACCTGATAACAAAGGTCTTGAGCGACCTCGAGGTAAAAGAGCCTGATTTTAAGCTCTAAAACTGAAAGAGTGGCATTCAAGCCGAACCTTGAAACATATTTAGATACTCAGATTGGTTCATTGAAACCACCTCTGGTAAAACAAGAATTTAATAACTCATGAGCACACCTGATTGCGACCTCAAATCCGATAATTTTTTACCCTCCAAATCAGAAAATT
>CESW01027840.1_pt1 | contig 12450 bp, 8 predicted proteins | sample 531171 | NCBI WGS metagenome assembly CESW01 (sample SAMEA2621859, study PRJEB7988) | marine metagenome | biome: marine biome (ENVO:00000447); feature: surface water layer (ENVO:00002042); material: "saline water (ENVO:00002010), including plankton (ENVO:xxxxxxxx)" | depth 5 m
GTTTGGGTCTTCATGATGACCAGGTTGTCCACAAGGTTGGTGGGGAATAGGTCCATCTCGATGCTGTTGCGGCGAGGGTTCATGGAAGGCACCTCAGCGCCGTTTAGCGTGGTTTTGATGTAACGGTCACTCAGGCCGCGGACAAACACAAAGTTCCCTACCGTGCTCACGCCAGGAACGCGTTTGATGGCACCTGCAGCGTCGCTGTCGCCTGCTTGCTTGATTTGTTGGCTGGAGATGAAGTCCATGCTGGCCGCACTCTTCTTTTTGATATTCTCCATGTACACATCGCGTGAACGGTCCACTTTGGCCACGACCTCGGCGGCTTGCTCGATGACGTATGTTTCGATGTACAGGTTGAAATCGAGGAGCACCACGTCGTTGTCCACAGTCACTGTTTCTGTGATGGGAGTGTAACCAATGAAGCTGCCTACGACTTCATACGTCCCAGGAGCCAATCCATCGAGAATGAAGTTGCCATCCAGGTCAGCCATCGCGCCCATGTATGGGCTCTTGATGACAACATTTGCGCCGATCAACGTTTCCCCAGTTTGGGCATCGGTCATTTTACCGCGAATGGCTGCTTGACCCCATGAAATTGAGGTTGAGAGGATCAAAGCCAAAGCAAGTAGGCAACGAATCATGTCCCAAAGTTCATGGGGACTTGAGGAGACACTGTAAACATGATGTTAAGGATATTCTTAACATTCGTTTTGGACAGAATCACCTCGTAAAGATTCGAGCTTCAGGAGTTACCACAACGCCAAAAACAGGCATGCCATCCAAACCTTGAGACAAGCCGAGAGGCTGCGCGCATTTTCGCCCCAAGCCCTTGCGACACAGGTTGCTCCAACCACGCCATTCGTCAACAACATCCATGCAGGTTGTTCTAGGAAGCTCATCCAAGCAAATGTCAATCCAAATCCAAGAAAACATCCTCCAAAAAGTCCGAAGCGATTTTGATGGGCTGTCAACCGATGAGCCAAGGTCTGGTGATGGGCGGTGACATCTCCTTCCAAGTCTTGAATGTCCTTGACCCATTCGCGAAGAAAATTTAAGTATCCAAGCAGGCTAGCCAACATCCAAACTGTCGAGGTGGATGATCGTACAGATGCGTCCCATAAGTTGGCCAATCCACCCCAAGCCACCAAGCCTGCCACGCAAATGGAAATGGCGATGTTTCCCCATGCCCCACGCCCTTTCAACACGGGTGAATAGAGATACAGAACCACAGAGAAAACCACCACGAGAAAAAGAGGCCACAAGGAGTCTACCTCAGAAGAAAGCCAAGCGCTCCAAATGAGGGCGGCTGCAGTGAAGCCCCAATGGGTCACGACCACCACCCGACGTTTCACGCTACGCCCGACAAGAGCGCGTTCCGGTTTGTTGATGCGGTCTTCTCGCACGTCAAAATAGTCATTGATCAGGTTGCCTGCGGCACCGACCAGCATGGGGACGAGAACCCATCCGGCCCGCCCCAAGTGCAGCATGTCGCTTAAAGGGAAGTCGCGCCAACGAAGAACCACCGTCACCATGATTCCCATGGCCAGCACATTCCAGGGGCGAGTTAAGCGCCACCAGGACAGAAATTTTGAAAAAGAGGACGAGTTCATGACGAGGTCAACCGTACGAAGCATCAATCATGCGGCCGACATCCGCGGTGGTGTGGGCGTAGTTGAAGCCTCCGTGAATGGCGTGCCCCCCGATGTCTCCCTCACGAGACAAAGCCAGGTAGCCCACTTGCAAATCGTCAGTTGGCATGCGGTCCATGATGCGGTGTACCGCCTCCTCACATGCTTGTTGAGGTGAACGACCACTGCGCATCAATTCCACCACTAGAAAAGACCCAACAGTTTTCATTACAGCTTCTCCGAGTCCCGTTGCCGTGGCGCCGCCGATTTCGGCATCCACGAACAATCCGGCACCGAGGATGGGGCTGTCGCCTACGCGCCCGTGCATTTTGTAAGCCAGTCCACTCGTTGTGCATCCGCCCGCCATCCGCCCTTGATCATCCAAGGCAAGAAGCCCAATCGTGTCGTGGTTTTCGATGTTAATCACGGGCTTGTAGTCCGACGTATTTCGCCATTCTGCCCAAGCGCGACGTGAAGTGTCAGTCAAAAGCTCGACCTCATCTATTCCCAATTCGCGGGCATATTGTTCGGCACCTGCACCGGCAAGCATCACGTGGGGAGTGTCCTCCATGACTTTGCGCGCAAGAGAAAGAGGGTGCAAAACCCCCTGGACAAAGCACACGGATCCCGCATTGCCTGTGTGGTCCATGCAGCAGGCGTCGAGGGTGACGTGTCCATCGCGGTCAGGCAATCCCCCAATGCCCACGCTCAATCCTGTGGCGTCGGCCTCCACAATGCGCGCACCCGCCTCAATCATGTCCATGGCGTTTCCACCTTGTTGAAGGCCAAAGAAGCCGGCCGCGTTGGCTTCCATGCCGTGATTCCAGGTGGACAGCATGGTGGCGCCACCAGATCCAACAGAACGGGGCCTTGCAGCGTTTGGCTTCTGGGCGAGCATGGACTTGAGGGTCCAAGAGGAGAGACCCAATGTGCCGCCCGTGGCGATCAGTTTTTGAAGGAAGGCACGGCGCGAAGAATGTCCCATGCCGGGAAGTTCGTCAAACCTTGGCCTTAAACCAACGCAGAACCATCCATGGAAGAAAAGTAAGGTCCGCCAAAACGGCGAAAAGCAAGGTTAGGCTGATGAGGAAACCAATGTGAAAAGTGCCGAGGAAAGACGACGACGTCAGCGTCATGAATCCGCCGCAAAGAATAAGACTTGTCACCACAATGGCTTTTCCTGTTGCGAGAAAGCTGCGTTTGACTGCCACAGGAAGTGTTCGGCCTTGGCTCAACTGAAGCCGCAATTTGCTCAGAAAATGGATGGTGTCGTCTACCGCAATGCCGAAGGCCACGGTGAAGATGATTCCTGAGGTCACTTTCAAATCGACATCCATCAAAACCATGACTCCCGCAATCATAGCCAAGGGTAGGAGGTTGGTAATGAGACACAGCACAACCATTGCGATGGATCTAAAAAGCAATCCAGCAATGATGGCAACGGCAATCAAAGCCATTCCCAATCCACCGACCATGTCTGACGCGAGGGACGCATTGTTGACATCGACCAAGTGGGCCGTCCCCGTAACTTTCCACGTGGTCCCCTCAGGCATGTGTTCCTCGCACCAGCTGTTGAGCTGATTATTTTTAATTTGAATGGCTTGGGAACCATTGTCCTCGACTTTTCCAAATACCCTTACGCTGCGATCATTCTTCGCAACAAGGGTGTTCCATTGTCCCGATCGTTTGATCAATCTGAGCACTTTTCGCAGTGTTGATTTCTCAGTAGGAATTGAATAGTGTTCTTCGCGGTCGCCCATGTAGCCACGATGGGCCATTCGAACCGCAGTTGCAGGCCCCACTAAGGCCCCAACACCGTATCCTGTCCTCAGTTCCTGTTCCAAATCGTCAAGCGCGCGAAGCGACTCCATGTTGTCTGCTGATTCAGGCATGGTCACAGACAATTCAAAGGGCCTTACCCCTGCGAATTCTTTTTCGAAAAAGACAAATTGTTGACGAAAAGGGTCATCATCTCGCAAATCTTCGATCAGTTTGTTGTCGACCTTCAGGCCGCTGCCCAGGAAAACCGCCACACCTGAGATTGCCACCCAAACCAGAGCGAGGACTGTTTTGTTTCGAAGTGTCCAACGCAAGCCTTGATGCAACTTGCCATTCCAAAAGACGCCGGAGCCCTGCTTCGAGATTTCAGGTGGCGGAGCCAAGACCATGACGCTGGGAAGAAGGGTGAATGCCAACACGTACGCCACACCAACGCCAACGGCAGCATAGACGCCAAAGTCATGAACCGGACCGATTGAACTGGTCAACAGGGTTAAAAATCCGAGGGCTGTGGTGACGGATGTGAGGAACGTGGCGAGTCCTACTTCTCGGAATGCACGTTGCATGGCCTCCTTGTGCGTGGAGTCAGACCTCCGCTCATCGTAGTACCTCGTCAGGACGTGGACCACATCCGAGATGCCCACGACAAAAAGGATGGTGGGCAACACCACAGTCATCACATCCACGGCTTTGCCCGTTGCCACCATGATTCCAAGCGTCCACAATCCACTGACAAGAACCACCGTCAGAGGCACCAGTACCCCCCAAACCGTTCGAAACGCAAACCACAAGAATGCGACGAGCAGAACAATTCCAACACTGACAAACCAAATGACCTCACGCTCCATGACGCCCACGTAGTAGGCTTGCGCCACAGCTCGTCCGGAGACATGGACATCGAGAATGGACGACTTGGAGCCGTGAACTTTATTTTCCCACAGAGTGATGGCGGTTGCCAGGCTGTCACATCCGGCTTTACTCAGACCTTCGGTGTGTTCCAGGGTCAGTGCAACTGCCCGCCCGCTTGGACTCACAAACGTACCCATGACATCGTCTCGATGCCGGAGGCGAGCCACATCTCGGATGAGTGTACTGTCGGTGTCCCATGAAAGAAGCGGTCGTTGAAATGCCATGCCGCTCAGCGGATCTCGGACAGGCAATTTCAGCCGCGTGGGAGATTGTACCGTTTCAACACCTGGAAGTGCCTTCAGTGCCTCAACCTCTGCATCGACTTCTGCGAGGAATGAGGAGGAAAGACTGTCCCCTTCAAAGCCGACAATGAGAAAGTCGTTGTCGCTGCCAAAGGTTTCTCTAAATTCCTTGTAGAATGTGGTTTCGGGGTGATCCTCCGGGAAGAATTGTTCAAAGTCATAATTGAATTGCAAGCCAAGAGCTTGCCAGACCATCCACGCCGAAATGGCAACGAGGAGGACAAGTACTGACCACGCGCTGCGCTTCCAAGTCGAGGGAAGAAGGCCGATGTCCGAATCTCTCATAATGCAAAATTGGAACACCTCTGTTGGCACGCGGTTCACGCCAGGCAAAAAAAAACCCCGCACACAGGCGGGGCTTTTCATTGTTGGTTAGAAATGTTTAGTTCTCCTTCACCTCTTCAAAGTCCACATCAGTGACCTCAGCATCGCCGTCGGAAGATGCACTGGCATCCCCAGCATTGCCCGCGTCATCGCCTCCTGCAGCTTGTTGCGCTGCATACATTTCTTGACTTGCAGCCTGGAAGGCAGCATTGAGTGTCTCAATGCCCGATTTGCAACCGTCAATATCCTGCTCGCTGTGTGCCTTTTTGAGGTTTTCCAAGGCGTCCTTGATTGGTGACATCTTGTCTTCTGGAATTTTCTCACCAAATTCCTTCAATTGCTTCTCCGTTTGGAAAACCAAGGCATCTGCCTGATTGAGCACATCGGCTCGTTCTTTGGCTTGAGCGTCAGCATCCGCGTTTGCTTCAGCATCGGCTTTCATGCGCGCGATTTCATCGTCACTCAAACCGCTTGAAGCTTCGATTTTGATGCTTTGTTCTTTTCCTGTCGCGTTGTCTTTCGCACTGACATTGATGATGCCGTTGGCGTCAATGTCAAATGTGACTTCGATTTGGGGTGTGCCTCTTGGTGCTGGAGGGATGTCTGCCAAGTGGAAGCGACCTATGGTTTTGTTGTCTGCTGCCATGGCACGCTCACCTTGTAAAACGTGGATTTCCACGCTTGGTTGATTGTCACTTGCCGTTGAGAATGTCTCCGATTTCTTCGCGGGGATCGTGGTGTTTGCATCAATGAGCTTGGTGAAGACTCCCCCCATGGTTTCAATTCCCAGAGACAAGGGTGTTACATCTAGGAGGAGAACATCTTTGACGTCTCCCGTCAAGACACCACCTTGGATGGCGGCACCAACGGCCACAACTTCGTCTGGATTCACCCCCTTCGAAGGTTCTTTGCCGAAGTAAGATTTTACTGCGTCTTGAACTGCGGGTATTCTCGTAGTTCCGCCCACGAGAATCACCTCATCAATGTCGCCTTTGTCCAGACCAGCGGCTTTGAGAGCTGTCATGCAAGGCTCAATAGACCTCTTTACAAGGCTGTCCACCAACTGTTCAAATTTTGCGCGGGTTAAGCTTCGTACCAAGTGTTTTGGCACACCATCCACGGGCATGATGTAGGGCAAGTTGATTTCTGAACTCGTCGTACTTGAAAGTTCGATTTTGGACTTTTCCGCGGCCTCTTTCAGCCGTTGCAAAGCCATGGGGTCTTTGCTCAGGTCAAGTCCGCTGTTTTCGGCCTTGAACTCGTCAACAAGCCATTCGATGATGGCTTGGTCGAAGTCGTCACCACCAAGGTGAGTGTCTCCGTCTGTGGATAGAACTTCGAACACCCCATCACCAAGTTCTAGGATACTCACATCATGTGTTCCACCTCCCAAATCAAAAACCACAATTTTTTGGTCTGTGGACTTTTTATCCAGTCCGTAAGCCAAAGCCGCCGCGGTTGGTTCATTGATGATTCGCTTCACTTCGAGCCCCGCGATTTCGCCAGCTTCTTTCGTTGCCTGGCGTTGACTGTCATTGAAATATGCGGGAACTGTGATCACAGCTCCTGTGACTTCTTGACCGAGGTATTCTTCTGCTGTACGCTTCATTTTTTGAAGCGTCATGGCTGAAATTTCTTGTGGTGTGTATTGGCGGTCGTCGATTTGTACTCGAGGCGTGTTGTTGTCCCCTTTCACGACTTTGTAAGCCACGCGGCCAGCCTCTTTGTTGACTTCGCTAAAGCTCGAGCCCATAAAGCGTTTGATGCTGGAGATGGTCTTGGTTGGGTTTGTGATGGCTTGGCGCTTTGCAGGTTCTCCTACTTTGCGCTCTCCACCGTCGATGAAGGCTACCACAGATGGAGTTGTGCGCTTGCCTTCGCTGTTGTTGATGACCACGGGTTCGTTTCCTTCCATCACTGCAACGCAGCTGTTGGTGGTTCCGAGGTCGATGCCAATGATTTTACTCATGTTGCAAGGATTGATTGTTTTTTCGTTTGTTTTGCCCTCCATAGACCAAACCTGATGCCAATCCGTGTCATCGCTTGGAATACTGACATCCTGTCAAAACGCACTCCATTTTTATGACAGATGCGGCAGGATGGTGTGAAGTAGCCTGACAGCCTGACGGAGCTAGCGCAATTGATGCTTGGGGGGAAGAGACACCCACTGAGCCACCTCCTCAAGGTGTTCTGCTGCATGAAGCATCCGAGAACCATACCAACTGAAAGATTCACCATCCACCAAACGAAAGCGCCTGTTGGAATGGGTGGATTGAAAGGCATGAAGGTGCTTGGTCCGAAACGGGAAGGGTTCGGAGGGAAGGAGCCACTGATATGCAGCAGTCGCCCCGACGTCTGATTGATCTCCAGTGGATGGGTACCGACCCTCAACATCCTTGCCAATGGCATTTCGGATACCCCAATGACGCATGACATCGTGAATGTAGGTGTCTTGGCCTGCAACCATCCATGGTGAGGGCCAAACGACATAACCAGCTTTGCCTCGCTCGGGCTTTGGATTCCCCCAAACGTCTTGAATTCGACTTAACAAGTCCCGCGTGCGTTGCAAACGCTCGACGCGTTCCCCAATGCGTGCCATTTCTATCCAGGCGTCCTCAATCTTCCGCACGTCAGTGAGCATGACTCCATCTGCTGGCAAATGCTGCGACAGGTGTTCGACCTGCATTTGGTCGTTTTCCTCTCGATTTGCCAAAACCAAATCGGGTTTCAAAGCAAGGATTTGGTCAACCTTGATGTTTTTGGTTCCTCCAATGCGCGTGACGGTGTGAAATTTGGATTTTGGTCGGACACAATATTTGGTCTGTCCAACGACATCGACGTTGAGGTCGTGCAAAAACTCAGTCCAACTCGGCACTAAGGAAATGACGCGCATGATGCGAAGTTAGTCCGCTACCTTTGTGTCATGAAGGCTCCTCTGCGATTTGCTGTGGTGGGATGCGGACACATTGGAAAACGCCACGTGGCCATGATTCAAGGTGACTCGCGAGGTGAATTGGTGGCCGTGATTGATCTCGCTTGGAGTTCGGAGGGAAGGGGAGAAGTCCCTGCGCGTATGTGGGCGAGTGAAGCCAGGGCTTTTACCTCGCTGAGCGATGCATTGAAAGTGTTGAATTTCGATGTGGTGTCTGTTGCTACACCCAATGGCAGTCATGTTGAGTTGGCGTGTGAAGCTGTGGTGGCTGGATGTCACGTGGTGTTGGAAAAGCCGATGGGACTGACATCAAAGTCGATCGAGAACTTGAAAAAGTTGGCAGAAGAGGCTGGGGTCAAGGTCTTTGGGGTGATGCAGAACCGCTATGCCCCAGCGGCTGCTTGGCTGAAGAGCGCTCACGAGGCCAGAGAATTTGGTGAGTTGTTGCAGGTTCATGTGCAGTGTTTGTGGAATCGCGATGAACGATATTATCAGCGAGGATCGTGGCGTGGTACCATGGAAGAAGACGGGGGTCCCTTGTTTACGCAATTCTCCCACTTTTTGGACATTTTACTTTGGGTTTTTGGACCCGTTGAAGTTGAGGATGTCCATTTCTACAATCAAGTTCATCCCTACACCGAATTTGAGGATGGTGGATTGGTACGTTTTCGCCTTGAACAAGGCGGCTGGGGGACCTTTACCTTTAGTACAGCGGCACCTCACAGCAACTTTGAAAGCAGCATGACCGTTTTAGGTCGTTCAGGAACCGTGAGAATCGGAGGTCAATACATGAATCGCTTGGAGGAGTTTCAATTGCCAGAATCTAACAGACCCGACTTGCAGCAGCCTCCGCCACCCAATGACTATGGTGGTTACACCGGATCGGCGGCCAACCACCACCACGTGTATGACAATGTGTTCAATGTGTTACTCGGTGGCGACGATGTGGCTACATCAATTGAAGAGGGCCTGGCAGTGGTCCGCGTTGTTGAGGAGATACACGCCAAGGGCCGAATTTAAAAATGAGGGGAGGACTTGGTCCAAGTGGACCAAAGGGCTGGAAAACACTTTTGAAACCACCATGGCGCTTTGACCCATCGACGCATGGGGACTACGTCCGCGCCAAACTCGGCGTAAAATTGATCGACTCCAACATCTTGGCTTCCGCCAAAATCAAATGTGGTGCAGCCTCGGCTTTTGGCTTCTTCCATGGCCGCAAGCAACATGGCCACAGATGCGCGGCCTGACGAGTTGGACCGCACCTGACCTCCGAATGCATATACACAGGTCGAGTTGGGTAAAACGACAAAGCCTCCAGAAGCAACACAATGCCCCTCTCTGTCATGTGCCAAAACTGCGAATGTCCAAGGTTGCGATTTCAAACGAGCCACGAGATCAGCCAACTCTTTCCCATGATGAGCGAGACTTTTTCGAGCCCTTGACAACTTATGAAGGGACATCACCGCAGTCCAAGCATCCTCATCTTGGCGAATGTCGATTGACCCTTCGTCTTGGAGGAAACGTGTGGCTTGTTTTTGCCGGGATTTGCCAATGCTCCAAACACCGTGTGCTGGACGTTGGCATTGTCTGGTGTGACGTATGACTTCACACCAACCTTGAGGAGTTTGTATGTTCTCATGTGCGGCAGGACCGAGGTCTAAAACGCAAAGCACAGACGACGCAGTCGTGCACTGCGACAACAAAGTGCGCTGAGTACTTTGATTGCCGTCGAGTCCAATGTGCAGGGCCCAAGGTGGGGTGCACAACAAAGAAAATATGCCTTTCAAGGAGGTTTTTGTCAGGCCAACAGTGACGTCGCTGCATTGAAACAGGACACCTTGATCTCCAAGCCATGCGCAGGATGCAAAGCCTGACTGTTGAGAGGGGGATGAGGCGAGAAGCGCCACTAGAAATTCAACGTCAGCCGCCGATGGAACGCTTCACAGCTTCGTACTCGCGCTCACCTCCAATGAATTCATCGCCGAGATTGATGAACTCGCGAACCTTATCGGGGTCACTCATTTCATCTAACTTTTCAATCGTCGTGACAAAGGCGTATTGCAAAAGGTCAAGCTGTCCGTCGGTCAAACCCCTGCCTTGTTGGTCAAGAAGAAGATTTCGCGCCTTTTCCCATGCTTTGTCCGCGTCACGTCGTGCTTTCAAAGTCAAGTAAACAGTGCCAAACATCATCCAAGCCCCTGGGTCTTCGCTGTCAAGCGTAGTGAGATATTTGTAATACGATTTGGCTTTCGTGAATTTGCCGTTGTCCATCTCCGTTTCAGCGGCCACAATGGTTTCTTTTCGCAGATCTTCGATGTATTCCTGCTCCTGAGGGATGTAATCCTGCTCTTTGTCTTTCTTGACAAACTTCCCGGCATATTTCAGGGCATTCTTCAATGCCTTCATCTTGTCTACCTCGTAGGTCTCACGCAAGTCTGAGTCGTCGCTGTTGTGAATGGCGAGGTAGGACTTTGCCATGTACAAGTATGGCATAGGGTGTTTCTTTTGATCGTCGTCCTCCGTGTAACGAATGGCTTTGTAGAGGACTTTTTCATACTTCCCGTCGACGAACCACACCAACAACTGATCCAATTCACTTTCAGCAATGAGGATGGGTTCTTCTTCATCCTCTCCTTTTCTGATTTGGCCCCAAGATTCATTGGCAGCTCCAGTGATGAGCAAAAACATGGTGGTTGCACAAGCAAACCAAGATGAACAGGGAATACACTTTGTCATGGTTTCAAATTTTGGGATTCAGGGAGCACAAACCGTGCCCAATATACAGGAGGACGAGATAAGCTGTCCTGAAGCTGTCTTATGTCGTTTGAACTGGCGGCACTTCGAGATGTTCTCTTTTGTGCATCATGCAATCGATTGAAGCCAACCCAAAGCACGCACCTGTGAGAGCGTGGTTTGACCGTCAAGGTTGGGTGCCTCAGACTTTCCAAATGGAGGTGTGGGATGCATTCGCTCAAGGGCAAGATGGGCTGCTTCAGGCGCCTACGGGAAGTGGGAAAACCTATGCTGCGATGGGGCACGTGTTGTCCACTGCAGCTGCTTCGGGCAGTGAGACTCTTGGAGTGAAGTTGATTTGGGTGGCTCCTTTGCGCGCACTGTCCGCGGACATTGCGGATGCTGCACGAGCTATGATTGAAGGGCTCGGACTGGATTGGGAGGTGGGTACGAGGACGGGCGATACTTCCGCCAAGGAAAAAGCCAAGCAGCGAAGTGCGCTTCCCGACATTTTGATTACGACTCCGGAATCGTTGCACATCCTCATCGCCCAAAAAGGCGGAGTTGAGCGTTTGTCCAGTGCTCAGGCGGTGGTGGTGGACGAATGGCACGAACTCCTCGGTTCGAAGCGAGGTGTACAGGTGGAGTTGGCCGTGTCGTGGATTGCTCAACGCAGTGCTCAAAAAGGATTGGACATGCGTGTGTGGGGAATCAGTGCCACCCTTGCAGAACCTGAGTTGGCGCTGGAGGCCTTGGTGGGATCATCCGAGGGAGCATTGATAAAAGCAGACATTTCAAAAGTTATCGAGTTGGAAAGTACCATGCCACGAGCCTTTGCGAGACTCCCTTGGGCTGGGCACATTGGTCTGCAATTGCTTGACGAAGTGACAGATGTGGTCGAATCGCATCAAAGCACCCTCATATTCGCCAACACTCGGCGGCAGGCAGAAGTGTGGTATCAAGCTCTTTTGGAGCACAAGCCCGAATGGGCTGGGGTCATGGCGATGCATCACGGTTCCATCGCCCGCGAACTCCGAGAGTGGGTTGAGGATGCTCTGCATGACGGCCGCTTGCGTGCAGTGATCTGTACAGCGTCATTGGACCTTGGTGTGGATTTTAGACCTGTGGATGCGGTGGTTCAGGTTGGGGGACCCAAGGGTGTGTCACGCATGATTCAACGCGCGGGTCGCTGTGGCCATCGGCCCGGTGAAGTAAGCAAGGCATTTTTTGTTCCCACCCATGGGTTGGAGTTGATTGAGGCAGTGGCCTTGCGGGAGGCAATTGCCCACTCAGAAATTGAGCCCAAGACGCCTGTCATTTTATGTTGGGATGTTCTTGTTCAGTGGCTGTGTACACTCTCAGTTGGCGACGGATTTAAGCCCACGGAAGTGAGATCTTTATTGGCGAGAACTCACGCTTACGGCTTGATGGAAGACGCCGACTGGAGGCAATGCTTGGATTTGATTTCAACAGGAGGGCCGTCTCTTAGGGCCTACACAGAGCACAGGCGTGTGGAGATTGATGAAACGGGATTGTGGCGCATGAGGGATCGAACCAAAGCTCGGCGTCACCGCATGAGTATGGGAGCCATTGTCAGTGCGACAATGGTTGCGGTGCACCTCAGAGGCCAAGGTCTACTTGGACATGTGGAAGAAACGTTTGTAGCCTCATTGAGGGAGGGGGACTCTTTTGTTTTTGCTGGACATACCGTCGCACTTGTCTCTTTTCGAGGATTGGTCGCAAAGGTGCGTCGGTCCAAATCATCGACCGCCAGAACTCCGGCTTGGATGGGGGGGCGCATGTCCCTCAGCTCAGAACTCTCTCATCGTTTGAGACAGGC
>CESW01023894.1_pt1 | contig 12434 bp, 6 predicted proteins | sample 531171 | NCBI WGS metagenome assembly CESW01 (sample SAMEA2621859, study PRJEB7988) | marine metagenome | biome: marine biome (ENVO:00000447); feature: surface water layer (ENVO:00002042); material: "saline water (ENVO:00002010), including plankton (ENVO:xxxxxxxx)" | depth 5 m
ATGACTATTTAACCTATCCCTTCCCTATTTATGATATTAACTTGTAAGTTTGAGTAAAATCGATTTACATAAATAGAAATTTTATACTCCACTTCATGCCATGAACAGTTAAATTACACTTCCACTCTACACTCTTTTGGTTTTATTTTTTATCCTTTCAGACCAGCAGTTGCTAATTGCTCTGGAACACCACCATCATAGTTCAATTGTTAAGCCTCCAGCACACGGACACAATCATTCAGTCGAACAAAAGATTTATTTTCCTGACCTACCCAATGCTAAAACAATTAGTTGTGATTTTCACATGCATACGGTGTTTTCGGATGGTTTCGTATGGCCTAGTATTCGTGTTTCTGAGGCGGTTAGAGAAGGTATTGATTGTATTTCAACTACAGAGCATTTAGAATACCAACCGCATTCCAAAGATATTCCTCATCCAGACCGAAACAGAGCCTATGAATTGGCAAGAGCATCGGCAAAAAATACCAATTTAATAGTGATTGCAGGTTCTGAAATTACTCGGTAAATGCCTCCTGGACATTCAAATGCTATATTTATTAACGATACTAATCCCATTCTGACCGAAGACCCAATAGATGCATTCGAAGAAGCAGCTAGGCAAGGAGCATTTATTTTTACTAATCATCTACAATCGACAGCTCAACGTAAAAATGGTATCGCTAGCTACGATCCCATGCACTTAGAGTTAATTGAGAAAAATATGCTTCATGGTATTGAAATTGTGAATGAGGCCAATTACTCCGATGAGGCGCTCCAAATTGCCTTAGATTATAACTTGACCTTAGTTGGCACCTCCGACGTGCCTGGCCTCACCGATTGGATGTATGATATTCCGCACGGTGGTCATTGGCCTGTAACTTTAGTATTTGCGAGAGAACGAGGTCCGGAAACTATCCAAGAAGCATTATTTAATCAGCAAACTGTGGTTTGGTTCAATGATTTATTTATTGACAGGCAGAAATAGCTTACGCCCATAATAAAAGCCTCACTTCCTATTAGAATCATTTGTTATCAAAGTGATACACAGATATTAGAGTTAGAATAGGTGAATGCGACTCATTCTAGATTTACACTCCTAAACACCACCAATTACACCTTTCATGAAAACGCGTCCGTTTTTATGGTAGAACTTCAATTTACTAAAACTTTGCTCGTGACAACCCTACAACGGTTGGATACAGTAGAGCTAAAGTTTGAATTTTTGAATAGAATTTTAGCTCCTAATAAGTATCCTATCATTGATTACACTCTTGCCATAGAAAAATAAGATGAGCATCTTTGAATTGGATTCACTCAATTTCTAATGGTAAAGTAATTAGTTGCTCAAAGACGTTGTGCGTATAACCTCAAATTCAGTGTAAATAAAAATGCTTCGATTGAATAGTTGCATTTATATGTTGCTTAGCTATTTGTTTTCATAATCACAGATAACTATTGATCATAAGTGTAAAATGAATCATTAAGTTTAATTCTTCGTTAAAAAATGTATGTCTACACAAACCATACATTCAGTATTTGAAAAACAGCAACGCTTTTTCAACACACATGTCACTTTGGAGTATGTATTTCGTAAGAATTCACTCAATCGCCTTGAACATGCTATAAATACATATGAAAATGAATTAATCAATGCATTATTAGATGATTTAGGAAAATCTACATTTGAAGCGTACGGTTCTGAAATCGCCTTGGTCAAAACAGAACTCCGCCATATTCGGAGAAATTTAAAGAAATGGATGCGCCCTAAGAGACATCCAGATGTGTTAATCAATTTCCCATCAAAAAATTATAGCTTAGCAGTGCCTTATGGGGTTAGTTTAGTTATTGGACCATGGAATTACCCTGTACAATTATGTCTTAATCCAATCATTGGCGCTATAGCGGCTGGAAATACTGTACTATTAAAGCCTTCGGAATGGGCGCCCCATGTTGCAAAGGTATTGAAAAAAATGATCGAAGAATTTTTTGACCCTGAATATATTGCTGTCATAATAGGAGATCACACTATTAGTTCCACACTTGTTGATCTAGACCTTGATTATATCTTTTTTACAGGTAGCACAAAGGTAGGTAGAATTATCGGGAAAAGTGCCGGATCAAGGTTAATTCCTTACACCCTTGAGTTAGGCGGGAAAAGTCCGTGTATTGTAGATAAAAGTGCTAACCTAAGAGTGAGTGCAAAACGTATTGCTTGGGGGAAATATTTGAATGCAGGCCAAACTTGTGTTGCTCCTGACTATATTATAGTGCATGAAGATGTAGAAGAAAAATTTATAGAATGCCTGAAAAAGGTAATCATAGAATTTTATGGAGTATCACCTGAACATAGTCCAGACTACTCAAGAATTGTATCAGACAAGCATGTAAAACGTTTACATAAGTTACTCAAAGGCTCCAATAAGCAAACACAGGCAGTAAACAATATTGATATTGTAATCGGTGGTAATATTAATAAAAAAGAAAAATATATAAGTCCAACCGTTGTTACAGGAATTGACATGAATCACCCACTTATGCAAGAAGAAATATTTGGCCCGATATTACCAATACTTACTTTCGAAAAAAGAGATGAGATTGCAAAAATTATTGAGAAAAATGCTCTTCCTTTGGCCTGTTATTTGTTTTCCAAAGATATAAATTTTCAAAAATATTTCGATACTAAATTGAAATATGGCGGTGGTGCAATCAATGATACCATAGCACATCTTGGTAATCCGAATTTACCATTTGGAGGCATTGCTACTAGTGGTATAGGCGCTTATCATGGTAAATCTAGTTTTGAAACTTTTTCTCATATCAAGAGTATAATGAAGAAAAGTTATTTTTTCGATATCCCTCTTCGGTACCCACCCTATACTGATAAGTTGAAGTGGCTTAGAAAGTTCTTTTAATTCTTTTACAAAAAAAGACAGCCATAAAAGGCTGTCTTAAAAAACGACGCGGTTTTCACACCACATCATTTCGGGTTATGGTATCAATAAAAAACTTACTAAAGTGATTCTGCTAACTATTGATCTTATTTAAGAGGAATACTCAATTAAGGCTAAAACAATTACTTAAATAGAGTAATAATTATTTTCTAAATGTAAGCGCTAACAATCTTGTAAAAAGATATTAATAATTTAATTATTAGACTACAAGAAATAAATTCTTATTCATAAAGAAAATTTATTTTCAAGTTCCCTTTGGGATAAATTCAATTATTTTAATAGTAACATTCTTTTAGTAATAACCTTATTACCCATTTGTAACTAATAAATGTATACCCCACCAATCTCAATCTATTTCTTCTTGTCTTTCCCTTCTTGATCGAAATATAATTGTTTCTTCAGGCGTCCTTACTGCATGCAAAGTAGAGCCTTCAACGATCCTTAATTCAGGTCGAGTATCATCTCGACCGCCCGTGCGATCATTGCCAGCAAACCCAAAAGTCGGAGCTGTAAATAATATTTCTTAACCAGGCTCTATCGTCAGCCCATAATATGCATGGTCTTCTACCCGCTTAGAATTTCCAAAACTATCCGACTCATCATCATAAATTACCATAAGTAAAAAACCGCGTCCAGCTTGAAGAATAGCATCTGCAAGATCAACACTTCCTGACACGTACTCCTCCAACGTAACCGTTCCAGTATATTCTCCAGGAGAAATCCGGGTCATAGCTACCATAACCGTATCATCCGGTGAACCTATGCGGAGGTGAACGTCATTTGGATTATCAGCATCCGTCAACCCTATATAAATAACTGCCTGACCTGATGGATAATTAAATACTTCTTCACCCTGTTCATTTAATAAGTAGACTACTCCAGTATTTTGGGCAATTACGGTTTTTGAAATAACCATACTCAAAAATAAAAGACTTTTTATATACAATGGCACATCAAATACCAATGGAGATGCAAAAAATCGTTCTTATTTAATCAATAGCATTCTATTTATTTGTGAAAACTCTCCTGCAGTTAATCTATACAAATAGACACCCGTTGTTAAATCAAAAGCTTCGAAGGTAACACTATATTTTCCAGCAGGCATTTTTTCGTTCTTTAGTGTCTGGACTCTTTGGCCTAATGTGTTAAATACTTCTAATCTGACTAAAGAGGCTTCCGGTAATGAGAATTCAATTTTTGTACGGGGATTAAAAGGATTAGGATAGTTTTGCAGCAATTTAAATTCAGTAGGTAATGATCCAATATCTTCACTTGAAGTTGAAACACTCATATCTACATTTCCACTCCTACGATAATTTCCTTGATAGGTAGCCCATTGAGCCTGTTTTTCTTCCCATTGCGGACCAAACTTCTCTTCAAATGAACCATCATATCGCCAACCATCCCTGATTCTAACTAGTTTCCCACCCTGTGTAGCAACAAACACACTACCATTAACATAGTTAATAGTATTCATGACTGATAAACTATTAGCATCATCATCAGCTTCAATTTGATAATCCCATATTAAATCGCCTGTATCATCTATTGCATACACTCCACCAGAAGCATCACCAAAATAAATAATCCCATATTCATTTATTGAGGCTGTAGATGTTATAGAATCTGACGCTCTATATGTCCATTGAACTTGACCATTGTCTCCATTAATACCATAAAAAGTAGAATCTGATCCTCCCACTAGAATTAAACCATTTTCTGCAATAACAGGTGTTGTTTGGAATGTGGTTGCTAAATCAGTTTCCCATATGATTTGATCTGTACTTCCACTAAATAAATTGGGACTCCATTTTCTGATGGTACCCGAGGCAAATGCCGCAACCAATTCATTATCCCTAGTTAGAGATAATGCTCCCAATAAGCCATCATCAAATATTGTTTTACCGAGCGGCGACATCTCTTTAAAAGATATTGAAGCATCTAAATCAAAGTAGATGATATCCCCTAATTTGTTTGGTTGGGCTAAATATTTTTCGGTTATAACAACACCTGGATGTATTCCTGATCCTCCTAAATTGGAACTCCATTTTTGAATTCCTGCTGCCATGCCAATACCATAAATCTGATTATCCATAGAAGCTAGATAAAGGCGTTTTCTTTTTTCGTCAATTACTGGGCTAGCTGAATGAACCCCACCTGTTGAAGAAGACCAATAGGGTACTGTGATTTTATGTTTCCACCAACTAAATAGACTATATTTACTAATTTTCTGAGTACCTGATAACAAGTAAAAACTGGAATCCGATGCTATAGCTACAGGTGCTTGTAATGGTGCCGTTAAAATAAATTCATTTGATTCTTCCGGAGTCATCAGACTTAAATTACCTCTAGCGTCGGGCTGGAAACTAAAATTATTACCAAAAATGGATAACCCACTAGTTGGAACTAAATTAGTTCCTAAATCAATAAAACCAGCGTCAACATAAACCGAAAAGCTAGAACTGTCACGGGCACCATCGTTATCAATACCAATAACTGTTATGTGATTAGATCCTTGTCTTATATCAATAGATGGATTTTTTTCATCTGAAACTAATTCATTACCAACTAACCAAAGGGTAGAATCAATTAGCCCATCATTATCAAATCCTTGAAAAACAAAAGATAATTCAAATTGGTCACTTTCTTGATTGTGTATGTATAAATCGTCATATGGGGCAACCGACGGTTGAATGTTATATGGCGTTCCAATAACAATATCTGATAAATCACCTTCATTTGATAATGAATCTACACCGCTTATGAAGTAATAATATAGCAACCCATTTTCAACAGTAGAATCACTATAAAATGTGTCATCAGCCGGTGTAATATCAATAACTTCTACAGTGTCAGGATGTGAGCCGCGATATATATTATGATATTCTAGATCAGAATCTGTAATTAAAGCCCAATCAATTTCGACCAGAGAATTAGCACTGTATACCGATTCAATGGTTGGTTTAGATGGACCTGTTATATCGATAACGTATCCCTGCGTTGACTCTGACAGTTCTCCTTCAAGTGCCGGATCAAAAGAAAATAAAGGATCAGATATAGAAGAATCCACTGCACTTATTCGGTAAAATGTCTGGACACTAAAATCCGTTATCTTATCTTCAAATATTCTAACATCCACTTCTACACTATCATATAATGATACTGCTGTTGAATCTAATCCTTTGTATATCTTATACCACTTAACATCATCATCCGGACTAGACTCCCACTCTAGCACTAATTTATCGCCTTGAATGATTTGAATAATATTGGATGGTGGCATTGGAGGTTTATCATCTCCTGTTTGTATTTTTACAAATCGTGCGTCCCCCTCATTTCCTGCTAAATCAACAGATGTTACCCAGTAGGTATATGAAGTCTGAATACTTAGATCTTTGTAATCAACCCAGTTAAATAGTAACTCAATAGAATCCTTTTTTGCTTGTTCAAATGCTTCAAAAGGGATTGATAGAGAGTCAAAAAGCTCAATAGATTTGTTTTTTAATTCATCTAATGGATAAATACCCCCCGACCATAACCAGGTTGCATCTATAGTATCTATAAAAGCTTCTACTATAACTTCAGTCGATAATATTCTGTATATATTGAAGTGTGACAGTTCATCGAAAGGATCTACTTTCCACTCAAAATCAAATACTCTTGTATCTAAACGTTTCGCTGTTAAATTAATAGGAGAAGTAGGCGGATCTACATCAAGAGGGGGTGCAATTTCATCAATAAATATTGACTTTTTCTCAGAAATGTCGCCTAAATATATATCATACATCCGAGCTTGAGCAGAGTAACTATAAGCTGCGCCTACAAACACATCAAAATCAATAAATGTCCCTGTCTTAAGTGTGTCAATTTGTAGTAGTTCATCTTGATTTGACCACTTGGACAAATAAATAGCGTCTAGTTTTGAAAGGAGTGAATCAGGATAATTTATATTAACCTGTACTGCAGAATTAAGACCATCATTAAAACTAGTATCGATTTGCATTATATTTACACTAGGAGACGCAAACAAATCCGGAGTAACATTTGGATGTTCTATTGCCCCTAAATCATCTTTGAATGAGTCTCTTTTTTGGTCTAAAAAATCGAACGGTATATTAACAGAAGGATTTCCGCTTCCAATAACCGTTGACTGAGGTCGCAAACGATAATTAGATAAATCTTCAGACACGACTAATGATTTAAACAAAATCTGGTCAATATTATTAATATGTGTTAAAGTAGAATTTTGATTATTTAATAACTCAACATGTGATATTTGAATTTCATCACGCTCCATTCTAACTAAATTAGTATCAATAGCAACATTAGTTAATTTAACTCCTGATCCTTGAAATCCCTTTTCTCCATTTTGGAGCTCTACCCTATCAGATATAATACTATTTTGAAATTCAAAATCTATTGCACCATCTAAATCTGTTATATAACTATTTGTATTTAATATATTTACATGAATAAATTTAATGGTATCTTCTTTTTGTGTTGAAGCATATAAATGATTTTTATGCTCTGATATGTTTAAATTTTCATTAAATATTGAATTGTAAACAGAATAAGAGCTATGAGATCCTGTAATAGCTTGATTAAAGTGGGAAATGTATGCCTTTTCTAACCTCATTCTTGTACCATAATCGAGGCTAATCCCAACTCCAGATTTTTTTTCATCATTAGTTCCAGAAATATCTAATCCCAAAAATTGTAACCCGTGATTGAGAGGCCAAGCATTAGCAGTGAACTTTTGCGCATTCAACAGAATTAAAGTATCGCCATTATTTGGTTTAATAATGCGTGGCTTTCCAAAATGAGCCGTATTTCGTATGGTTAGAGGGTGACTAATTCTCAGTTGTTCTTGATATTCCCCAGTATCTACAGAAATAGTATCTCCTGGTTCACTGCCATCAATCGCTTCTTGAATAAATTCATAATCACCTTCTCCAGCCTTGTTTACAAACCATGTGAGGAAAGGTGTAATCACATTTACAGTATCAGAAAATTCACTTTTCAATGCGGGATCGAAATGAATAAGTGGTTCGCCATTAGAAGAATCAATTGCAGCTAGAGTGTAATTGTATAAATGTCTATTAATTATATCAGTATCTGTATAATTGAGTTGTCCAGGGCCAAACATTCCTACTAGTTCAAATGAGGTTTCATTTGAACTGAATTTCTCAAAGCCTATATCAACACTTACTCCGTATGCACCATTTAGTTTTCGAAATTTTTCGGCATAATCAGAAGCTTCAATTACTGATTCACTTATTTCTTCAGGTATATAATAGGTTATCCAAGCAGATCCAGTATTGTCGTAGGAAATTGGTCCTTCGTAGATGTCTAACAACTTGAGCGCATCAATAGAAGATGCATCTACAGAATCAGGAAAATCTCGCTTATCTAGGAGTATTTGATGAGTTTGAGTGTTTACATCCCAATTAAATAACACTATTTTTTCTACATCTCCAGGTGTCGTAGTCACTCGTTGTAGTATAATATTGTTCTCCTTTAGGCCGTCAAAAAAGAGATTTTCAGAACGATATAACAAATATTGCTCTATGTCGGAATTCTCTTGAGCAGTCCATTCTAAATAAACCTGAGAGTCATTTTGTTGAACAATTGAGAAATTAGGCTTTTTGGGTGGCTCTGTATCTCCCGATCTAATATTTATAAAATCACCTAGACTTTCATTATCAATGGAATCAAAAGCCGTAACCCAAAATTGATAGTGAGTCAAATCTTTTAGTTCATTTATTTGTTTACTTAGAGCTTGATTAATAGGAGCCGGTGAACGTACTACTAGTGAATCAATTAAGTCAACTCCACTTAAATGCCATGGTTTTTTTAGCTCATCCTCAGTCCATTCGGTATCAAGGTTCCCTTCAAACATATAAATTCGATATCCCTTTAGATCTAAGTCTTGACCAGTTACCCAATCTAATTGTACCGTTTTAGCATCTACTAATTTAGATGTAAGCTGACGCGGTTTCATTGGAGGAGTGGTATCTGGATCTAAGATTGTCAATTGAGCTCCTAAAGAAGAAGCTGGAGAATTACCTTCATTAAATAATAAATCTTTAATCTTAAATTTTGTTTTTCCAGTCGCTTTCAATTCTATCTGCAACTGAGCTACTGCGCTGTCTTGTAGTTCATAATTATTAAATGTGTTATTGCCGGAAGCATAGACATAGTTGGACACAATCAAAAATAGTGTTGAAACAAATACTCTACTAAACCATTTTGCCCATTTATCCATTGAAATAACAATTCTAATTACCCTTCTATAAACTAATATAGTTATCGGTCTTTTAACTAAAAACCTAAAGGATGATCAAACTAACTATTATTATCAAATATTACGATAAATATTAATTTAAGTTATAGAAAATATGAAATTTATCTTTGCTTGTAAGCTATTGGATAGGATGTTTTATTAGACTCACTTAAAATAAAATTAAGATTAATTCAAATACAGAGTCTATTTACAATATAAATTACTCCCTAATACCCACCACCGCGTGCAAGACTCCAAAAAAACAACTAATCGGGAGGAAGCTAGAATGGGTTATCTATGATATAACTCGAAAAACGGCCTGTAGTCAACAATTAAATATATCTTTAATAAGGCAATTTCTCCTAAATAATCCTGTAAGTCATGGTTCCAAGGAAAGTAAAGAACAAAGGTACAAGGATAATCCAGACTACAATTCATATATGTGTTGTAAAATCGAATATGTTAGATAGAATCTATAGTTATTTATAAATACATTCGGATAAACCAAATTAAAATTAACAAGGACTATGATAAATTTAAAAATGTGCATTTTGCAGGTGTTTTTTATAACCCTAACTTTTTTAATTATTGGAGCATTAGAAGTACCGCTATTTGCTCAACAAACTACCAACAAATCAATTTGGTTAGATCCCAATGCTTACGAAGGTACACATGAACCACAAATAACGGTCTCTCGAATCCTCCCCGCCGAATCGGCATCGGTGACCGATCATACCGTCACAATCAATGGTAAAAAAGTGCCCTATCGCGCAACCGCCGGAACTCAGCCGGTATGGGACGATCATGGCGTCGTACAAGCCTCCCTTTTCTATACCTTCTATGAGCGTGCCGATGTGGAATCCTCCGAGCAAAGACCTTTGGTAATATCCTTTAACGGAGGGCCCGGCTCAGCTTCAGTTTGGATGCACCTAGCATATACCGGACCAAGTGTTTTAAACATTGATGATGAAGGCTATCCCATTCAACCCTATGGATATCAGGATAATCCCTACTCCATTTTAGATGTAGCGGATATAGTGTTTGTAAACCCCGTGAATACCGGCTACTCGCGAATTCTGCATCCAGAGGCAGACCGTAAACAATTCTTCGGGGTAAATCAAGATATCGCATATCTGGCCGAATGGATTAACACCTTTGTAAGTCGAGTAGACCGTTGGGCCTCTCCCAAATATCTTATTGGCGAAAGTTATGGGACTACCCGTGTTTCAGGATTAGCTAACGTTCTTCAAAACCGTCATTGGATGTATATTAATGGGGTTATTTTGGTATCTCCTACTAGTTTAGGAATCGACCGTTCCGGTCCTGTTAATCAAGCCAACCGCTTGCCGTATTACACCGCCGCCGCGTGGTATCATGATCAGCTTCCAGAAGATCTTCAGTCCCTAGACCTACTCGATGCATTGGCGACATCGGAAAAGTTTACCCAAAATGAACTCATTACCATCCTTGCAAAAGGGGCTTGGATGAGCGCTGATGAAAAAGAACATGCTATCACTCAGTTTGCGCGTTATTCTGGGCTAACTCAAGAAGTTATCAGGCAACATAACCTAGATGTACCCACCTCTTTTTTTTGGAAAGACCTATTACGACACGAAGGCCACACTGTAGGGCGACTAGATTCACGCTATAAAGGCCTCGATCGCTCGAATGCCGGAACTCGTCCTGACTTTAACTCTGAACTTACCTCATGGCTTCATTCCTTTACCCCAGCCATTAATATGTACTTTAAGCAAAAGCTCAACTATGACACCGATGTAAAATACAATATGTTTGGCCCAGTAAGTCCTTGGGATCGAAATGGCGACAGAACCGGTGAACAACTACGTGGTGCCATGGCACAAAATCCCTATCTACATGTACTTATTCAGGGTGGCTACTACGACGGCGCCACCACTTATTACGACGCAAAATATACTATGTGGCATCTTGATCCTTCCGGAAAAATGAAAGATCGTCTCGAATTCAAAGGTTACCGGAGCGGACATATGATGTACCTGCGCCGAGAGGATTTGAAAAATGCCAATGACGATATTCGTTACTTTATCCAAAAAAGCTTGGCACCCGCCGGCACTCCTGCTAAATATTAGAACCCATACCATGCGATTCCTAACTCCTATTTCCATATTTCTTTTTCTTTTTTGGGTTCCAACAAACGCTCAAAACCCCGCCATTACTGAGCCTTACTATCCGGGTATATGGGGGGATTGGGAAATATTGAGCCCGGAAGCCTCTGGTTTTGATCCCGTTAAATTACAAGAAGCCATCGATTATGCCATTTCTATGGAAAGTGAGAATCCTCGGAATATGGAAATCAACCATTATGGTACCTTTGGAAGAGAACCATTTGGTGAGGGTATAGGGCCTTTTAAAAGCCGGGGAGAAATGACTGGAATTATTGTGAAAAATGGATATATCGTGGCCGAGTGGGGAACCCCGTTTCGGGTCGATATGACACACAGCGTAACCAAAAGTTTCTTGAGCACGACCGTAGGACTGGCTTGGGATGATGGTCTCATTCGAGATATACACGACAAAGTAGGCCCTTATATGGGGCCCGTATTGGCCATAGACGACATATACAACAGAGATAAAGGATCCGAAGTGGGTGAGGCCTATTTTCTGGAGCCCTTTCATTCGGATCATAATACCCAAATTACTTGGGAACATTTACTGCAACAAACCTCAGACTGGGAAGGAACTCTATTCGGGAAACCCGATTGGGCCGATCGTCCCTCCAGAGAGCGAAGTGAATGGATCACTCGTGAGCGTCATACGCCGGGAAGTGTTTGGGAATACAACGATGTGCGAGTAAACCTACTAGCTCTTGCTACTTTAAACGTATGGCGGCAGCCCCTTCCCCAAGTACTCAAAGAACGCGTCATGGACAAAATTGGAGCCTCTCCCACATGGCGTTGGCATGGATACGAAAACTCTTGGGTACTGATAGATGGAAAACAGATGCAAAGCGTAAGCGGTGGAGGTCATTGGGGCGGAGGGATGTTTATTAGTGCGCGGGATCAGGCGCGCTTTGGGTTACTGACTTTGCGTGAAGGAAGTTGGAAAGGCGAGCAGCTAATATCCAATGAATGGATAAGAATGTCAAAAAATCCCACACAAGCCCGACCAAATTATGGGTATATGAACTACTACCTAAATCCAAATCGCGAAGCTATGCCAGC
>CESW01149500.1_pt1 | contig 12433 bp, 11 predicted proteins | sample 531171 | NCBI WGS metagenome assembly CESW01 (sample SAMEA2621859, study PRJEB7988) | marine metagenome | biome: marine biome (ENVO:00000447); feature: surface water layer (ENVO:00002042); material: "saline water (ENVO:00002010), including plankton (ENVO:xxxxxxxx)" | depth 5 m
TGTAATTTAAAAGTTGCTCTGTATGGAGATAGTTTAATGGCGGGTTACGGATTAAGTAAAGAGTTTCATTTATCATCGGTTTTACAAGAAAGTTTATTAAAAAGGGGATATGATCTAGAGGTTATTAATGCAAGCGTATCAGGTGATACATCAACTGGCGGACTTAATAGATTGGATTGGTTAATTGATGACAACGAAATTGATATAATTGTTCTATGTCTAGGTGCAAATGACATGCTTCGTGGAATAAAACCATCTTTAATTAGGCAAAACCTCAGTAAAATTTTGGAAAAGTTAAAGAAAAAAAATATTAAAATAGTGTTTGCAGGTATGTTATCTCAAGATACATTTGGAGAAGCGTATAAAAAACAATTTGATAATATATTCCCCGAACTCGCAAAAAAGTATAAAGTAGCTTTCGTGCCATTCTTATTAGATGGTGTAGCTCTTAATCCAAAATATAACTTAAGTGATGGAAAGCATCCAAATTTTGAGGGTATTCGTTTAATAAGTAAAAATTTGGAAAAAAAAATAATTCAGATTATACAAAATATAAATTAAAAGAATTGTAAGGCAATTTATTATGAAAAAAATTAGAAAATTATTAGTCTCAAAGAAAGAACAAATCTGTCCAAATCTTCTTCGCATAACTTTAACTGGCCAAGACCTTATTGATTTTCCAGAACAAGAAAAAGGTGGATATGTAAAATTAATGTTCCCAAATCTTTCATCAAACGATCGAAGTTATTTACATAGACCCTACACTATTAGAAATTTTTGTAAAACAAATCTTGAATTGGTTATAGATTTTGCGAATCATAAAGGTAATAAAGGTCTAGCAACATATTGGGCTCAGAACACAAATTTAGGAGATAACATACTAATCTCAGGACCAGGTCCTAAACAAAATATACCCAAAAATACGGATTGGATTTTGTTTGTTGGAGATATGTCGGCTCTACCTGCAATAAGTGCATATCTTGAAGACCTAGACCAACATACAGAAGGTAGAGCTGTAATTGAGGTTTTAGAGGAAAAAGACAAAATTAGTCTTAAAAAACCTCAAAACTTTGAAATATACTGGATTATTAATAGCAGCGGATTTCCAAAAGATAGTAAATTATTTGAAAAAGTTAGCTCTTTTGAGTTCCTTCAAGGAAATCCATACATCTGGGTCGCTTGTGAATTTTACAATATGAAGAAAATAAGGAATTACTTCCAAAATCAAAAAAAGATAGATAGGAATTTTATGTATGTATCGAGCTACTGGAAAGCCGGACTTGATCAAGAAGCACATAAAATGATAAAAAAAGCTGATGCTATAAATTGGAAAGGTTAAATTTTAGCGTGATCTTATATGAATTATTTATTTGTTTCCATTTATAAAAAAATAAAAACCTACTAATAATAAAAAAAATTGTTCACTTGTAAATAACTTTGAATTTATGAACCAATCCTTATGGGCAATATAAAAAGCACAAATCATTATTATTATAATTACCAAAGCCGAAAATCTTGTGAGAATATTACCGATATAGTTTCTAATGAAACCTGCGATAATTAAAAAAAATCCAGAAAAGATTTCTGATATTGCTATAAATGATGATAAAAGTGGACCAAAATCGAAATAAGTCATTAACGACTCTGGAGGTAAAGGAAATTTGTTAAAGCCATGTATGATGAAAGCAATACCAAGTCCAAATCTCAGAAGTAATTGACTTAAAGTTGAAAACTTATTTAAAAAATTTACTAAATAATTTTCAAGATATCTCAACTTCATAGGTGAAGTTTTACAAAATTTATCAGAAAAATCAAATACAATTGAGTCAATTTAAAATTTGTATTGACTTATTTTAACCTAGATCTGCAATATTATTTTTTATTGGTTATCCAAACACTTTGATAGGGCTGTAGTACGATTTTCGTGTTGATACTTTTTATTTTTTTATTGTTTAAAATATCGTACCAATTATCAGTAACGATTAAGTTGATATCATGTAAAAATAATTTTTTTTTGTATTTTGTCAAATTACTCACACAAAAAATACTTTGACTTCTATCTATACTTTGCCTCCAAATACCAAAGAAGTGGTCCTCAAGTTGAAGAGTAAATTGAGTAGCATTAGGATGAAATGCTGGTTGTTTTTTTCTAACTAAAATGAGTTCTAATAGTGCTTTATAAATTTTACTATTAGAGGTTGAATCACAATGTAATTTTTTTAGCAAATAATCGTAATCCCAATTTCTTCTGTTTAAAGATCTAAAAGATTTAGTTTTCTTGAATTTTTTTGTGTCATTCCGAGAACCAACTAAGTTTTGTATGTAAACAGCAGGAATCCCCTCCATAGAGAATAGAATTTGGTGAGCTAATATAAATCGTTTAATAGTATAACTATCTTTTCCATCAAAGGTTTGAGACAGAGCATCTAATAATGTTGTATTTACTTCATAGACGTTTTCTTTTTTTCTTGACGCTCTGTATGACAAAAAAGCACCTGATTTTTGAAGTGTTTTAAAAAAAACTTCCAACTCCTGATCAGGTATTATTCCTTCTAATGGCCTCATCCCAATACCGTCATGTGTGGATAGAAAGTTTAGATAGGCATTACCTTGTTGTGCTGGGGGCATACTACGAGACCATTTTTTTAAATAAAAACTACTTCCTGATATAATCGCATGTATTAATAGAGGTGCCAAAGAAAAATTGTAAATACAATGTGCTTCATTGTTATTTCCAAAATAACTCAAATTTTCGTTACTTGGAATATTTGTTTCAGTAATTATTATCGAATTGGACTTATAACTTTCTACCACTAATCTTATTAATCGGATAATATTATGAGTTTCAGGTAAATTTATGCAACGAGTCCCAATTTCTTTCCAAAGAAATGCTACAGCATCAAGTCTTAAAGCTGTTGTTCCATTATCAATATAAAATTTTATAATATTAAGAAAAAATAATAATACTTTTTTGTTTTTGAAATTAAAGTCCACTTGATCATGACTAAAGGTGCACCAAATGAACTTCTTTTTTCCATCTACTGTAATTGACTTTGAAAGCTTGGAAGTTCTTGGTCTGACAACTTTTGAGATTCCATTAAACTGTTTCTCACTCCCAATAAAAAAGTCATTGCCCGGATCTTTGTTACTTAAAAAATTCATAAATAATTTATTAGATGCTGAACAATGGTTAATAACTAGATCAGTCATAATTTTAAAATTTTTTGATATTTCTTTAAAATCAATCCAGTTTCCGTGTTGATCATCTATCTCTTTATAATCAACTACGGCAAAACCGTCATCCGATGATGAGGGAAAGAAGGGCAAAATATGAATAAAATTAAATGATTTACAGAACTTTCTCAAAAACAGGTCTAAGGTTTTTAAATTTTTATTTTTTTTTCTCACTATTGAATCAGCATAACAAATTAAAAAAAAATCTTTTTCATCCCACAAACTATTATTGTGACCTTTATTATTTTTTCTTTTAAAAATTAATTTTATTTCTTTAGCTAGCTCTTCTCTCTGCATTAATGATAAATTCTTATAAATAAAACTTATTAAACTTTTTAAAGTTTTGGATTCTTGTGCGTTCATATGTGGATTAACCTCTGTTATCTAGTTCCACAGCTAATTTTAATTCTTCTAAAAAATTTGGGAAAGCAGTATCTACTCTATTCCAAGTCGGGATATTAGGAGACTCCATAGGAGAATCTAAGAAGGTTTGGCCAGCTTCCATTATATTTTTTGCAAAAAGCTCAACGGCTGATTCTTCCTCATGAACATCAATTTCGAAAGAATTCATCATTGCATCTTTTTTATATATTTGTACAAAATCTAATGCCTCCCTAAAGTAAGTTGCTTTTAGTGATCTAAAGATTGACATAGAAAACACTTCACCTTGCGAAGCCAATTTTCTAATTAGTACTTTACTAATATCTATTGACATTTTTGATAATCCAGTTTTCTTGTCATTAAAAGAAATATCTTGATGCTTGTGATCGTAATTATCTGCGATGTCAACTTGACATAACCTATTGGCAGCATAATTTCTAAACATTTCTGATAAAACTCCAATTTCTAGCCCCCAATCGTAAGGTATTCGTATATCTTTAAGAACTCTTCTTCTAAATGAGAACTCACCAGCTAAAGGATATCTGAATGAATCGATAAATGAAATAAATTCATTTGTACCAATTGTTTTTTCTAACGCTCTTAGAAGAGGTGTTACTAAAAGTCTAGAAACTCTTCCTTTAACCTTTCTTTTTGAAATTCTAGGATAATATCCTTTACAAAAATCAAAGTTAAATTTTGGATTGGCAACAGGATAAACTAATCTTGATAATAAACTTTTATCATATGTGATAATATCACAATCGTGAAGGGCAACAGCTTCAGAGTTTCCTAATGCTAGAATATATCCCATACAATACCACACATTTCTTCCTTTACCCATCTCCTGAGGTGCCAAATTATTATCGGATAGTTTTTTATCTAGTTTTTTTAGATTAGGACCATCATTCCATAATATTTCGTGTTTTTGGGGAAGTTTCGAGAAGAATTTTTTTGCTTCTAAAAATTCCTTCTCATTTGCTTTGTCTATACCTATGACAATATTTTGTAAATATTCCACTTTTGCAATTTCCTCAATTATTTTAGGAAGAGCCTCCCCTTTGAGCTCAGAATAGAGTGAGGGTAAAATTAGCGTTATTGGTCTAAATTTCGAAAATTCAAGAATTTCCTTTTCTAAATCCTTACTTGTTCTTTGCGAAAAGTTATGAAGTGTTGCGACTATTCCATTTTGATAGAAATCAGAAATTTTTTATCCCCTTTCTTAAAATATAATCTAAAGATTCTTGCCAACCGTCTGGAGCAGTTGCATTACTCCTATATAAATTCCTATTTTTTAAAAGCAATCTGACATTTTTCTTTGATTTAATGATACACGCGAAATTTGTTTGTTCAAGCATAGGAATATCATTTTGACTATCCCCCAAAGAAATTGTTTTGAATCCTTGCTCAGGCATATTTATTATCTCTAAAAATTTTTTTACAGCAAGACCTTTGTTGTACCTATCTAACACATGTATAAATCTCCCTCCATCGAGAAAAGCAAAGTCTGAGTAAATTAATGTTAAATCTTTAATAAATTTTTTTTTTTTCCCTACTGAATCATCCCAATAAATTGGATTACTAAACTGCCTCAATTTACTCAATTTAACATTTTCTATAGTTAGTTTTGTAATTTTTTGTAATTCTTTATTTGAAAGTTCATTATAAAACTTAAAATTATATTTTTTTTTAAAAATGCTTAACAACTCTACTATACGATTTGCTCTTAACTTAGTTAATTTAAATATATGGTGTTTTTTGTATTTGATAAATTTTCTAATTTTAATATTTTTTTTTAAGTAATCCTGTGGAAAAAATATACATGCCCCATTTTCTGCAATAAAAGGAAAATTTAATTTAAACTTTTTTTTAAATTTTACAATTTCCTCATAAGTTTTACTTGAATTAAATATTAGTTCATAGTCAAGATTAAGATTCTTTAAATATTTATCTAAAGAACCGGAAGAATATGTTTTAAAATTGGTAAAAGTACCATCAATATCTGAGAAAATTAAAAATTTCATTTTTAAAAGAATATAATTTAAAATTAACAATTTCAATTGAAGTAAAATTTTTGAATAAAATATAAATCTTGATTTTAACAATTTTTAAATATAACTTGGTATTATCGTTCAACCTTTTAGGTCGGAAGTAGGTCATAACCGAAGGAACGCGTTCATTGGTCATTCTACTCCGAAAAAATGAGTACAAATGTCAATTTACAATGAAATTTACAAAAATTCAAAAGTAAGAAAGCCTTACAATAAAATTTTTGACTGGGCAAAATCTTTGCCCGAGAATGTTATAGTAAAAAAAAAAAATGAGGCTGAAAGTCTTTTCAAAAAAATTGGTATTACATTTTCAGTATATAATAACTATGATTCCACGGAAAGATTAATTCCTTTTGATATGTTTCCAAGAATAATTTCTGGTTCTGAATGGAAAAAAATTGAGAAGGGCGTTATACAAAGAGCCATAGCTATTAATGCGTTTTTGAATGATATTTATCACTCAGCAGAAATTATAAAAGCAAAGATAATTCCAGACTATCTTATTTTCAAAAATCCTGCATATGAACTAAAGATGGTTGGATTTAAAGTACCTAAAAGGATATATAGCCCAATAATTGGATCAGATATAGTAAGAATTAATGAGAGAACTTTTAAAATACTAGAAGACAATTGTAGAACTCCGTCTGGAGTTTCATATATGATTGAAAATAGGGAAATAATGATGAGAATGTTTCCTGAATTATTTGAAAAATTTAAAATTGAAACAGTAGAAAATTATCCAGTATACCTCCTTGAAACATTAAAAACTCTTACTCCATTAAAATGTTCTAATGAGCCAAAAATTGTAGTTTTAACTCCTGGTGCCTACAATAGTGCTTATTATGAGCATAGTTTTTTAGCAGATTTAATGGGAGTTGAGCTAGTGCAAGGTTCCGACCTGTTTGTGGATAATTGTATAACTTATATGAAGACAACCAGAGGTCCAGAAAAAATTGATATAATTTATAGAAGAATAGATGATAGATTTATTGACCCAATATCCTTTGACAATTCTTCGCTTATCGGTGTTCCAGGACTTTTTGATTCATACAAATCTGGAAATGTAAATATTTGTTCTGCTCCAGGCTCCGGTGTAGCCGATGATAAAGCAATTTATACATTTATGCCTGAAATAATTAAATTCTACTTGGGAGAGGAACCAATACTAGAAAATGTAAAAACTTGGAAATGTTATAAGGAAGATGAAAGAAAGTATGTTTTAGAAAACCTAAATAAACTAGTCGTTAAAGAGGTTCACGGGTCTGGAGGTTATGGATTAATGATTGGAAGTGCGTCCTCAAGAAGACAAATAGAAGAATTCAGAAAAAAAATTATAAATTTTCCTGAAAATTATATAGCCCAGCCTATTTTATCTTTATCATCTGTTCCAATTTTTTTAAAAAATAGTTTATCACCAAGACATGTTGATTTAAGGCCTTTTTGCCTAGTTGGTTCAAGTAAAACAAGATTAGTGAGCGGTGGTCTTACAAGAGTTGCATTAAAAAAGAATTCATTAGTTGTTAATTCTTCGCAAGGTGGGGGAGTTAAAGATACATGGATAATAAATGAGTGAATCGTATGTTAAGTAGAACTGCAGAAAATCTCTTTTGGTCAGCAAGATATATTGAAAGGGCTGATTCATTGGCCAGACTTTTGGAGGTAGGTTATAGGATATCTCTAATCCCTAATACCAAATCAGGATACATAAATGAATGGGAGTCAATTTTACAAACATCTGGCATTAAAGAAGATTACCTCCAAAAATATAAACGTATTAGACGAGAAAAGATTATATTTTTTTTATTATTTGATAATGAAAATCCCTCATCAATCACTAATTGTATAAAAAACGCAAGAGAAAATATTCGTATGGTAAGAACTGCAGTTACTCTTGAGGTATGGAATGCAGTCAATACTTCATTTCACGAACTTAAACATAATATTAAGGAAACAAAAAATTTTTTAAAAGAACTTCCTCAGATTATTGAATGGGTAAAAAAACAAGTTAATTTGATCCGTGGTACAATTTTAAATACACAATTAATTAATGATGGTTATGACTTTTTAATTCTTGGAACATACTTTGAAAGAGCAGATTTTACCGCAAGAATCATTAATGTAAAATATTTTATCCTTCTTCCCAGTGTTAACTATGTTGGAAGCGAGGTTGATAATTTTCAATGGAGTATGATGTTAAGATCAATTTCATCATACAGAGCCTTTAAATGGGCTTATGGTCAGGAGGAAATAAATTATGTTAAAATAATTGATTTTTTAATTCTTAATTTAACTTGTCCACGATCTCTAATTTTCTCGATTGAAAAAATAGATCATCACTTAGGTAGATTAGTAAAATTTTATAAACAAAGTTCAAATGCGAAAAATAAAATTAAATTTATGTACAAAAATTTTAGAAGCCTAAATGCAACAAAAATCTCAGAGCAAGGACTACATGAATTTTTGAAATTTTTTATAAAGGATATAGATTTAATCTACAAAGAAATTGAAAAAAAATACTTTTTTGGAATTAAGCAATGAAAATTAAAATCAATCACACAACCACTTATAGTTATGAATCAACTGTTCCAAAACTAATACAATGCTTAAAGCTGTACCCCACAGTTTGTAAAAATCAAGAAGTTTTAGAATGGGAAATAAAAGCTAGCAGTGGTAAAATTGTGGATTCACATACAGATGCCTTAGGTCACAAAATTTTAAATATATTCAATAATAACCTTGATGGAACACTTAAAATTACTTCCACCGGCCTAGTAAAAACTAGAGATTTATCTGGTTTAGTAAAGGGATTAAAGGAAAAAGTCAACCCTTTATGCTTTCTAAGAGATACGAAACTCACAAAGCCGTGTAAAAATATTGAAAAAATTTTTAAGCAAGCTTCCAAAAAAAAAGATGATTTGATTGAGTTTGTTCATAGATTAAACCTTATAGTATCTGATTCAATAAAGTATTCCGAAGGATCTACTAATACTTCTACTTGTTCTGAACAAGCATTGAGGCAAGGCAAGGGTGTTTGCCAAGATTTTGCTCATATATTAATTAGTGTTGCAAGATTTGCAGAGCTACCTGCTAGATACATCAATGGATTTTTACTGGAGGATATTAATTCAGGACGTAACTCTACACATGCTTGGACAGAAATTTTTATAAAGGATTTAGGTTGGGTTGCATTCGACCCGTCACACAAAAAATGTGTAGACCACACGTATGTAAGAATAAGTGCTGGTTTAGATTTTGTGGATGCATCAATGATCAAGGGTATAAAAACAAATTATAGTGGTGGTGAAATGCTTGAATCGAAGGTTTATATTAATCATTGCCAGTAAATTATTTATTATGAAAAATATTGATATCAAAAACCAAAAAAAAATATATCATCTTGAAATATTTAATTAATAATCAAAATGGTTATTATGACCATAGTAAATTTTAAAATTACATATTCTTCAAAAACCTCCTTGGAATTTTTAAAATTCTATTTAAATAAATTATTATGCAGTCTAAACTCTTAAAAATTTTAATATCATATTATCTATTTCTGGTTAACAAAATTGTAAATGAAAGCTTCTGATTTATTTGTTAAATGTCTTGAGGAGGAGGGTGTGACGAGAATTTTCGGACTACCTGGAGAAGAAAATTCTGATTTAATGATTTCATTAAAAAAAAGTTCAAAAATTGATTTTGTTCTTTGCAGACACGAACAAGCAGCAGCTTTTATGGCTGATTCCTACGGGAGACTTACAGGTAAAGCAGGTGTATGTTTATCAACGTTGGGACCAGGCGTTACAAACTTAATTACGGGTTTAGCTGATGCGAATATGGACAGAGCTCCTGTTGTAGCAATTATTGGTCAGGGATCAACCAAAAGACTTCATAAAGAAAGTCATCAAATTATGAATTCGATAAGTATGTTACAACCAATTTCAAAATGGGCTCAAACGATTCTATCTCCACAGAACATCACGGAAGTGGTTAGAAAAGCATTCAAAGTTGCTGAAACAGAAAAACCTGGTGTTACTGTAATTGAGTTTCCTGAAGATATTGCAAAAGAAAAAGTTGTTGATCGTCCTATTAAACCCATCTTAACTAGAAGACCTGCGGCAGATTATAGGGCAATAAATGAAGCTATAGAACTAATATTAAAATCAAAGAAACCTATAATTCTTGCAGGCAATGGTACAATCAGAAAAAGAGCTTCAGAAAGACTCAGAGTTCTGGTAAAGAACCTTGGCATTGGAGTAGTAAATACCTTTATGGGTAAGGGAGCAATTTCGTACGAAGACCAACATTCTCTTTTCACGATAGGCCTAGGTAACGAAGATTATAATAATTTAGCAATAGATGACTCAGATCTAGTAATTGCTATAGGATATGATTTGGTGGAGTATAGTCCCTCCTCCTGGAATAAAAGAGAAGGCAGAAAAAAAAAAATAATACATTTTGATTATACGCCAGCAGAAATTGATAAAGACTACCTTCCAAATGTTGAGATTATATCTGATTTAGCAGGTGCACTTTATCAGTTAAATAAAGAACTTTTGATTAGAGTAAGTAAAGATAAATTACCATTATTCAACATTTTAGATCGTTCAAAATTAAGAAAGAAAATGTTACGCGATTTAGAAAAAAACCATAAAGATAATAGTTTTCCTATGAAACCACAAAGAATTCTAGCGGACGTAAGAAGTATTTTAAAACCTGATGATATATTACTATCAGATGTTGGCGCCCATAAGATGTGGGTTGCAAGACAATACAACTGTTCAGTTCCAAATACGTGTCTTATCTCAAATGGTTTCTGTAGCATGGGCTTTGCCCTTCCCGGATCTATTGGTGCCAAAATGGCTTTTCCTAATAAGAGGGTGTTATCAATTAATGGTGACGCTGGATTTTTGATGAATATTCAGGAACTAGAAACAGCAGTTAGAAAAAAAATTAATATTGTTGCTGTGGTATGGTTAGATGGTGAACATGGCTTGGTAAAGTGGAAACAGATTGTTGAGTATGATGGCATTCACTCAAATTTATCATTTAATAATCCAAATTTTTCAAGTTTGGCAAAATCTTTTAACATGTGGGGAAGAGAAATTAAATCAACAGGAGAATTTCTACCGACACTTAAATTGGCCTTTAAAAAAAATTGTCCAGCTATTATAGGTGTTCCAGTAGACTACTCTCAAAATATGAATTTAGCCAAACATTTAGGAGATTCACCTCATATACTTTAGTTTAACTTAGGAAAAAAATAACTATAACTAAATAAATTGTTTAGCCCTTAGGATGAATTTTTATCATCAAATATACGTTTACAATTTTTGGATTGATAACTTTAAAAAAATGCTTAATTAATAGTATTAGGAAATTTAAAATTGAAAAGAATCTTCGCTATATTTAGTTTGTTAATCTGTTTTGAGGTAAAAAGTGAAAGTTCTAATGTACTCAATCTATCTTGTCAGTATGAGCCTGATTTAATTAAAAAACAATCAAAGAAACTTGGTTTATTAGATAGTGAAAAGCTTAACACTTCCCAAATATGTGAATCTCTAAGTTGTACAGATAACATTGAAGTAAACGAACATATTAATCAATCTAGTGGTGAAACTAAATATAGATTGAGAAATAATTGGTTTAATCATCAGGGAATAATACTTGATGTTTTTTTAAAAACTGCAAATATTATCACAATTACAACATTTGTTTCACAGGCTTATTTTCTAGAATCATATTTAATAGATACAAAAACCGGAAATACTAAGAGGACTGTTTATAGATTTGACGATCCTGTTTTCTTTAATAAGATCAAAGAACTAGAAAAAAGTGACACTAAAAATAGGCCTTTATATGATAGAAATGGAAAATTATCCCTAAAAACCATACAGTCATATGCCCTAGAGCCATGGGAAACCTTTTTTTTTGAAGGAAAATGTCAATTAGGTGTTGGGATTTAGTTATTGAACTTAATGTTATAGCTAAAGAGAATTTGTAGCCCCTTTGAACTCATAACCCTCTTACTCCATTAACCCAACTCCTAATTGAACTTTTTGGAAATACTAAATTATTTGTTTTAATTTATTGTAAAATTTTATTTTATAATCATATTTAATTCATGAAACTCTTAATGATAATTATAACTTTATCTTTTTCTTTAAATTTAAATGCAACATGTAAGTTTCAAAATTCAGTTTCAAGCGATGAAGTTAAATATACCATTCAAAAATCTATAAATGTTGATGATATTAATGGTCATATAATACGAATTTTCAAGACAGAAACTAATCATAAAAAAACCAAGAAAAATTGCGAAGATTTAAGGATAGTCAAAACAGACTTTTTTGGCATTAGCGATTACATCAATAAAAATGGCAAAGTAACCGGCTATTCGATTGGTATTTATGATGATGGAAGTAAAATTTTCTCTCGTGTTGATGGAGTTGCTCAAACTCCAGAAGACATTAGCAAAAATGGTCAAGTTAATACTACAATTACGATTACCGGAGGGACAGGTGTATACAAAGGGGTAACGGGTTACGGTAAGGGCAAAGTTGAATTTAATCCAGAAACAGGTTACTCTGCAAGTAGTACAGAAACTTTTTATTCAATTGCAACAAAATAAGTAGGGTGGCTATTGTGAATCGAGCTCACGACCACTAGTACCACAAATCTATTATCTGTTTTTTCTTTTACTTCAAAATAAAAACAATGTTAAAATTAACGTAAAAAACTTGGCATTTATTTTGCTGTAATCTAAATAT
>CESW01025961.1_pt1 | contig 12427 bp, 10 predicted proteins | sample 531171 | NCBI WGS metagenome assembly CESW01 (sample SAMEA2621859, study PRJEB7988) | marine metagenome | biome: marine biome (ENVO:00000447); feature: surface water layer (ENVO:00002042); material: "saline water (ENVO:00002010), including plankton (ENVO:xxxxxxxx)" | depth 5 m
ACATATCCTACTCAACAAGGTAGGAAACTTAGATTTAAAAATGTTTCAAAAATTTTAGAAGAAATGAATTATTTTTATAAAACACTCAATATTAAAAATTTTATTTTTAGAGATCCAGTGTTTGCCATAAGTAAAAAACACACGATGGAACTATGTGAAAGTCTCATCCAAAATAAAGTAAAATTCAATTTATGTATCGAAACTCATTTAAATAACATAGACGAAGAATTAACAAAAAAACTCTATGCAGCTGGAGTAAAACTAATTTATATCGGAATTGAATCTGGTGTTGAAGAAATAAGAAAAATTTCTCATCGGCTATCTGAAGAAAACGATAAACAAATTGAAAAAATTAGATATTTGGAAAAAAATGGGATAAAAGTAAAAGCTAATTATATTATTGGTTTACCAGAGGATACAGAAGAAACCTATTTAAAAACATTAGAATATGCAAAGTTGGTAAACTCTAGTTATGCTCAATTTAGTGTATTTACACCATATCCTGGAACACCTTCATACGAAGATTATAAAAATAAAATTTTAACTAATAAATATGAAAACTTTACACAATGGCAATTAATTTTTGAACATAAAAATTTTTCAGTTAAAAAAATAAATGAACTTCTTTCTAAATCTTATACAGACTATTATTTGAGTGTTAAATGGTTTATAAAATACATGAAAAACAAAATCTTATATAAAGTTTGAATATTTTTTTAACAGGGTTTAGTGGATTTGTAGGGAAACATATATCTCAATTTTTGTCTCAGAAATATAATGTTATTCATATAAACTTAAGAGAATTAGGTAGTAAAAATTATTTATTAAATAAACTAAATAATGGTGACTTCATAATTAATTGTGCAGCTTCTTTGAGACCAAAAACACAAAACGATGAGTACATAAATTCCGATTTTCCAGTTTTATTAATGAAAGAAATAAAAAATAGAAATTTAATGGTAAAATTAATACATTTAAGCACCTTAAATACGCTAAATAAAGAACTTAAAGATAAATATACTTTGACAAAACGGAAAGCAGAAATAAGTTTAAATGATAAAAGTGTAATAGTAATTAGGCTACCACTAATTGTAAAACTAAATAAAAATAAAATAATTGAAAATTACGGACAGGTATCAATATTTTTTAAATATTTAAAATTACCAATTTTCTTCTATCCGATGATGTATCCTGGAAATTCATTTAATCCACTAGATATAAATAAACTATCTATTTTTATTGAAGAAGTAATTCAGGGAAAGAGAAATGAAAAAATTTACAACTTATTTGGAAAAAACAAAATAAATACCTGGGAAATATTTAATCAGATTGCCTCTACTAAGGGTAAAAATGCATTTAAAATAAATTTAAAATTTCTTACAAAAATCCTCCCAAAAAAAATTATATTTAAAAATAATTTTTTATATAACATTCTAGGTAATATCAATTTTGAAGAAACAGAATGTAAAAAAGTTTTTTTATAATAGATGTACTTATCGATAATTATACCATTATATAATGAAGAGAGAAATATTGAAAAAATTTTTTTAAAAATTCATAAAAATTTATTCTCAAACCTTAATTATGAAATTATATTTGTAGATGATGAGTCTACAGATGACTCAAGTAAAATATTAAAAAAACTTTCAAAAAAAAATAAGAATGTATTTCATTTGCATAGAATAGGTAAAAAAAGAGATTTAACTCAATCCTGCTTCGATGGAATATCAAAATCAAAATACAAAAATATACTAATAATGGATTGTGATCTTCAACATGACCCTAAAAATATTTTATCAATGATTAAAACTTTTCAAAAAGAGAAAGCAGATTTCGTTGTTGGCGTAAGGAATTTTGATAAAAAACATTCAGGTTTACCTTATCATAGATCTATTGTTTCTAGATTATTAATTTTAATAATTAATATTTTCTTAGGAAAAAAAGTAAATGACCCAATGAGTGGTTTTTTTCTTTTTAAAAAAAAACATTTTGTTAAAGCTAAAAAAAATTTATTTGGCAGGGGATATAAGATTTTTTTCGATTTAATTTATTGTATAAAATATAAAATTAAAATTGTCGAACAAGAAATTACACTTTTTAAAAGAAATAGTGGCGAAAGTAAAATGTCATTCACCACTTTAAGATTAATTATATATCAAATAATCAGATTATTTATTAATAGAATCATAAATTTCAAATAAAATCTTGTTTTCTATAAATGTAGAAATACTCTAAAGGTTTTAATAAACCGAAAAATATAGAAAAATATTGCTGTGAGGTTTTCTGAATATGAGGATATTTTATTAGAATTTTTAATAGAGAAATTTAAAGGTGTGTTGTTTGTTTAAAAGATAAGATAGAAAAAAAAATATTTTGAAATATAATGAAAATTAAATTTAATAAGTTTTAAAACTAGTGCGATCATGACTAGTAAACTGAGTATTTCTTTTTGGTCAAATTAATAGTTTAACATGTTTAGAAATAAAATTAATAATTTTTATATTTTTTTTATAATTTATTTATTTTTTCATCTTATATTCATTTATTTAGACCCAATTAATGATGAATATATTTTTTATACAGGTGCTGACTTCATAAACACAAATTCAAAAGAAATAATTCGAGTTTTTTTTGATTATAATGCAAATACTCTAGGTTTCTCATATTTAATTTTTTTAATTTCGAAAATATTAAATTTTGAAGACTATTATACCATTGGAAAATTAATATCTCTAAGTGGGTATATAATTTTATATTTTGGACTTCAAAACTTTGCGAAATTTATAGAATTAGTAGAAAAAGAGAAAGTTTACGTATTATTGATAATTTTTTTTTGCCCTTTAATTTTTACCTACGGTTTTAGAGCTACTCCAGATTTTTTTTCTTTCACATTGGCCTTCTACGCATGCTCAAAACTCATTGGACATAATAGTCTTTTAAAGACAATAATCTTTTATATTTTAATAGCTATTTCAGTAATAATAAAACCTTTTAATGGTATTGTTTTATTGATGATATTTTTGTGTAACTTAAAGTTAATAAATAATAATCTTTTTATCAAACAGAATTTAACAGGATTAATATTTTTTGGAATAATTACTAGTGGATTTTTTTTCTTAAATTACACAAATTATGGTTTCATTTTTAATGCACCCCAATGGAAAAGTACAGATATAAATTTTGAAAATTATTTTGAGAATATAATTTATTATTTTGGTTATATAAATTTATACATAATACCTTTTACATTCAAATTTTTTTTAAATTTTAAATTCAAAAGATACGATTTATTTATTTTATTTATAATTACTTTCTTTGTTACATTAATCTTGTTTATAAATTGGAATGATAAATTTTTTGGTGAATTAGATTTTGGAAGACTTTCACAATTTGTAAATTTAAGCTTATTTAAGATATTTTTGGGTTTAGGGGCAACTTACTTTGTATTTTATTTTTATGTTAAATATAAAATAACAAAAAATATAATTTATTTGAATTTGTTCATTTTTGTTTTTATTTATATAGCAATTATGTCTTTTTTTATGCCAGCACAGAGATACACGTTAATTTTAATTCCTTTTCTTTATATGGTGGCATTAAAAGAGATTAATTCTAAATTTTTGAATATTTCAACAATTCTATTATATTTTTTAATAAATATAATTATTTTCAATAATCATTTAATAATTAGTGACTTATCTAAAAAAACTTTACAATTTATAAATTCTAAGAATATTCATAATGAAACATATCCAGGATACTTCGGGCAACATTCACTATCCAGGTTTACTAAATTTTATAAAAACGACCTAACTGTAATAAAAAAAAAAGAAATATTTAGAAATAATAAGAAATATAGTATTGTTAGTTCTAAGAAAATTGAGGATGATATAATTTTTTATTATAAATCGAAAATACTATTCTTAAGTAAAGAAATTTTTATTGTCAAAAATTTTTGAAAATACTTAAAATTTTTGAACTAACATTTTTAATTAAATATTCTGGAATATTATCTATTTGAGTTTTTTCTTTTTTATATTTCTCTAATAATTTTAATATTTTATCTTTTTTATTATCTACCAAAATACCAGAACCTGCCTTGATTGTTTCTAGTCTTTCCGTGTATTCTCTAATTATAAAACAAGGAATTTTAAATATCGCGCATTCTTCTTGAACTGTTCCACTATCTGTAAACACAAACTTAGAATTTTTTTCAAGTTTTATAAAATCAAAAAATCCTAAAGGTTTTATAAGTTTTAAGTTCTTATTAATTTTAATTTTAATTTTTTTAATATTTTTTAATGATCTTGGATGAATAGGCCAGTATAACTTTTTATTGTAGTTAGAAGCTATCTTATTAAATATATCAATAAAACTTTTAAGCTTTTTAAGATCATCTGTATTTTCTTCCCTATGAAGAGTTATAACAAAATAATTGTTTTTTTTTTCATTAAAAGTTTTTAAAATATTTGATTTATCTATTTTATTTTTATTATACAAAATAACTTCATAAATTGGGTTTCCAGTAATTATTATATTTTTTTTTTGTATACCTTCATCTATTAGATTTTTTGCGCTACCTGTAGTGTAGGGTAATAAAATATCACTAGAATGGTCTATAATTTTTCTATTTACCTCTTCGGGACTTTTATTGCTAAAACATCTATTTCCTGCCTCCATATGATAAACCTTTACACCCATTCTTTTAGCAATAATTGCACCTAAACTACTATTTGTATCTCCTAAAACTAAAAATTTTTTAGGTTTTTCTATTTTAATGATATTTTCTAATTTTCTTGAGATCAAAGATAATTGATTACCAAAAGATCCTCTAGCTCCAATATAATAATTAGGTTTTCTTAAATTAAAGTTTTTAAAAAAAATTTTATCAAGTTCGTAATTATAATTTTGGCCGGTGTGTACTAATACATTTTTATATTTTTTATCAAGTTTATTGATAATGATTGATAATCTTATTATTTCTGGTCTTGTACCCAAGATAGTTAGAATTTTTTCTTTTGAGCTCATTAATGAGAATTTTAAATTATTTCTTCAACTAGTTTTTTTATTTTTGGTAAATTCTTATATTTCATAATGCTATGAATTATTTTATTAATTTTGTAATATTTTGTGGATAAAGTACGATCAATAGCAACATTGGATGTGGATTTTTTTATTTTTAAATCACCCCTATTAAATTTTTTTTGGAAAATCTTTAATAATTGATATTTGTTTAAAATATCTTGAGGAACTATGTGGATCAGGTTTGGTATTGAAATATTTTTTAAAACTAATGTTGATACGATTTTAGCAAAATGTCTAGTTGTTATACCATTCCATTTGTGATTTGAAAAACCATATATTGTTGAATTTTTTTTTTGATTTGTAAACCAGCATATAAGTGATTTAAAACTTTTAATCTCTTTGCCAATTATTGAACATCTAATATTGAAAAAGTTTTTATCATTTACTTCACCTAAACTTTTTGTTTTTCCATATATATCTCTAGCACTATGTGAATGGTCTTCAGTATATTTACCATTAAAACCATCATATACACAATCAGTAGCTATTTGATAAACTTTACAGTTTTTATTTTTATTAAAATTTAAAATATGTGGGAAATTAGAATTTACACTAATTGCATCTTCAATACTCGTAAAGCTATTTTCATTTATATATGGCTTTATTATACCTATACAATTTATTATATAATCTTTATCTTTAACAACTTTCTTTAAATTATTAATGTAATTTCTTTTAATCTCAAATTTAATAAATTTAATATTTTTTATTTTATAATCAAAATAGGTTTGAATTCTTTTAATTTCTTTTTGTGATCGTATAGTTGCATATAGTAAAATATTTTTTTTTGAAAACTCTCTAAGTACCTCCACACCTAACATTCCAGAAGCACCTAAAATCAATACTTTTTTTTTTTTCATATATTATAACTTCCAATATTTTTCTGAAAATCTAAAATCATCTTTTAAGCTTTGATTTAGAGTGGATGTAGAAAAAATTAATAGCTTCATGTCTTTACTTATAGATTTTGAACCGTTTGCATAACCAGCAGGTACATGAACTACATTGGGAATTTTGCTGTCTAAAATGAAATGAAATGGTTTGAATTTTTTGGAGGGATTTGTGAAGTTATTTATTTTAACGGCTGAGACTTTAGCTCTACCTTTAATACATAGAATAAACTTCTCCTCTATTTTATGGCCATGCCAGGCTCTAACAAAGTTTTTCTTAAAATTTTCAACTAAATAGAACCTTTTTATTTTTTTTTCAAATGTTAAGTTATTATTAAAAGATACACTTCCCCTTTTATCAGTCGATATCCCTCCTTTAAATAATTTTGGTATATTATTTTTCATAATTTAATTTTGATTTAAAAATTTCTAAATACTTTTGATTTGTGTACCTGGGATCATTAATGTCTGTAATTCTTTTTTCTGTGATAAGTTTTTTAATTTCATTTATGCCATCTTCAACAGAATATTTAGGTCTAAATTTAAAATCTTTTCTTAGCTTTGTTCCATCAGCTTGATAATTTCTGGAGTCTTGGAATTTCATATCAATTTTTTCAATCTCTACATCAGAAAATAAATTTTTTATTCTTTCAGCTAAATCAATTATTTTTGTATTCTCTAAATGTAAATTATAAATTCCTTTATTCTTAGATGTGACAGACTCCTCAATCACTCTAGCTGCATCTTTTACGTGTAATAAAGGTCTAAATTGTCTTCCACCAAAAACTGTCAATTTTTTTTCATTTATTGCTTTAGCAGTTAAAACATTGACAACTAAATCCATCCTTATTCTTGAATATGAATCTCCTACACCAAAAAGCGTTCCCAATCTAAAAATAAGAGCATTTTTGTCTGCTAAAATTTTTTCAGCTTCTAATTTTGTAGCAGCATAAACCGATAGAGGATCTGTTGGTGAATTCTCATTTAAGATATCATCTTGTGCTCCGTAAACAGAACATGTGGAGAAAAAAATAATTTTTCCATCAAAATTATTGACCAAAAATTTAACTGAATCTGAGTTAATTTCCTTTGTGATTAAGGGATTTATGCTACATGCTCCATCACCAACAAGAGCTGCCATCCATACGACAACGTCTGCCCAATCAAGATATTTTTTTAGTCTTTCATAGTTTCTAATATCATCATTTATAAATTTTACATTTTTTTGAAATAAACTTTCGTATAATAACATATCGTAAACAATTAATTCATTTTCTGGGTTTATTTTTAATAAGTCAGTTACAGCACCACCAACATAACCTGCACCTCCTACAATTAAAATTTTCATAATTTTGTTTACTTTATTTTTTATATATCTTAATACATTCTTTAAGCTTGTCTTCTAATAATTTTGACCATTCATTCAACTCAAAAAATTTAGAAAATAATTTTTTTGATCTAGAAAATATTTTTTTTTTTTCATTTAAATTTATGTTATTTATTTTCTGAATTGATTGAATAAAACCATCTACATCATTAGGACTTGAAGTATATCCTAATTTGTAATCTTTTATAATATGCTTTAATTCACCTTGTCCACTGAAAATAAGTGGTTTTCCAATGGACAAATATGTTTGAAACTTGGCCGGAATAGTTTTAGATAATGCTTTACCTTTTCCTAACGAAATTAATAAAGCATCAGATTTAACCAATTTTTTTATTATCAAGCTTTTACTCACTGGTCTATAAATTTTAATTCTGTCTTGCAATCTATTTTGCAAAATAAGCTTTTCTAAATTTTTTTTATTATTACCGTCACCATAAATATGAAAAACTATATTTTTTATTTTTCTCTTTTTTAAAGCTTGAATTATTATTTCTAAATTCTGAGCTTTTCCAATATTTCCAGCAAAAGTTATAATTTTTTTATTACTTTTATTGAAATTAAAACTAAAATTATTTTTTTCCTCAGGATTGTATAATGTAATTGTCTTCTTACCTGAACGTTTATCAATACATTTTTTAAACTCTTTCGATTGAACAAAAATAAAATCAGAAAATCTATAAATTATATTTATTATGTTATTTAAAAATTTTATTATAAATTTTTTCTTCAAAATATTTAAATCCTCCAGAACTTCTGGCCATAAATCTTGAACCCAAATACAAACTGGTACTTTTTTAATTTTACCGTAAATAATTGCTGGTACAGCTTGAAAAATAGGACTAGTAGCGTAAACAAACACTATATCGGTTTTTTCTTGTCTTAAAACTTTAAAAGAGCCCATTATGCAAAATGAAATATAATTAATCAATATAGATAATAAAGTTTTACCTCTTGGGTAAGTTTTAACTCTTTCTATTTTTGTGTTTTTATTTATTTTTTTTTTTAAATTATAAAATCTTTTTTGATAACTTGGTATTTCTGAAATTACTTGAATAGAATTGTTTACGCTTAGTTTTTTGATTATAGCATTAATTCTAAAATTTTCAGGCCAAAAATGTTTAGAAACAACTAATATTCTCATAAATAATTAAAATAAAGGCGTTGTGTAATTTTAATACTATTATAAATAGAATTAGTTAATAATAAATATTATTTTGAATATACATAGTTTAAATAAATTAGACAAAAAAATAAACCAACAAATATTAATTTTCTTATCTTTTTTTAGTTTTCTTTTTCTATGGGATATCAAATTTGACAATACTTCATTTAATTTTAGAGCATTAATTTTATTAATGTTTCCATATTTATTAAAAGATTTATTCAAAATTAATATTCCAATTAAAATTATTATATCTTTTATATTTATACATTTATTTTTTGTATCATTTATTTTTGATATACCACTTAAACTAAAAACTTTTATTCAACTAGGATTTACCTACTATGTATTTGTTTTGGCTTTTAAGTTCTATAAAGAGTTTTTTGATAGTCTATTAATGCTTTCAAAAGTATTTATTTTCTTACTTTTTTTATTATCCTTAACTAATATTTTTAATTTAGGTTTTGACGATTTCTCTTCAATAAGAAGTGATGGAGGATCATGTGCATTCTTTATGGATACTTCCTTAACATTTAATATAAAAGTATTTACTGAAAATTCTCATTTTGGAATGGTTGCTTCTGGGGTATTTCTGTATTTTATACTTAAGACCAATCTAAGAGAAAAAATTTTAAGTAATATATTTTTTATTTTAGCTATTTTGTTTCTATCGATAATCTTTAGCTCTACAACTTTAATTTTATCATTAATAATTTCAATTATAGTAATTATTCTATTCTGTTTTGATAAAAAAAAGTTACTTAATTTTTTAATATTAACAATTTTTTTAATATTAAATATAACAATATTTTTCAGTAAAAAAGAATGTTATTCAAGGATTTCCAGAACAAATCCCATAATTATATATGAAATATCACAATTAGATAAATTAAAAAAAAATTTATATAAAGAGAGATATTCAGAATTAGATGCCTTAGAGAGATATTCAGAATTAGATGCCTTAGAGAGATATCCAGAATTAAATGCCTTGAATCTTGAAGTGAATAATTTAGTTGATGAAATAAAAGATAGTGAAAAAAAATTTAAAAATACAAATTTAACCGCTGAGGTATATAAAAACGCACTACTTGTAACTTTAAAGACTTTATTTAATTATAAAATTGGGAGTGGATTTGAAAACTATAGTTTTGCTTTTGATAAATATACAATAGAGAATATGAAAATAAATAGTTTTTATAATTTGAAATCTAAAAAATTACTTCCAGATGTTTTTTCTAATGAAATAATTGCACTAAATAGAACAGATGGAAGAGCTAATTTTTTTAAAATTACCTCAGAGTTTGGAGTTTTCTCGATTATTATATATTTGTATTTAATTTTTTTTACCTTATCAAGAAAAGTTAAAAATGAATATAAAACTTTCTTGGTTCCAATGATCTTAACTTCAATGATAAGCGCAGCAGGTTATTTTAATGCTGGCTTTATTCTTTGTATAGGTTTAACAATACCACTATTATTTAGAAATGAAAAAATTAAGTAATTTTTTTTTTTTATTAAACAATAAAACTAAGGCAAGAAATAATAAAATACTTAATATCAATTTATATGAAGCTAAAGGAAGATATCCAAAATGCCAAAGTCGATAGGCTATTATTTGAGATATTAAACTAGCTAATAAGTAGTTACCATTTGTAATTTTGATAACAATCTTCTCAAATAATGAAAAAATTAAAACGATAATCAGTAATGAGATGAATAAAAAACTTAGAGAGCCTGAGTAATATAAAAACGCAATTATACCAGGCAATGTTATTGATTTTACACTTGAATTTTCAGGAGCTCTATAATCTTTTTTTAATGTATCAAAGAACGAGAACCTTTTTCCAGGTTTTTCCTTCAAAGCATTCTTTAGAAGTGTCCATCCCTTATCTTTTTCTCCAACTACAGCCATTACAGCCTCAAAACCATGTAATCTTGAAATCAACACTCTTTCGTAAAAATCAAGCAATTTTTTTTTCTCTGGATTAGTGATCCTCTCATAACTTTCGTTAACCGTTTTAGTATTACTTGATCTAGTTTCTTGAAAGTTTTCTAAAAGTAAAAATTTTTGATTAACGTTATGTCTTAATTTTGATGTCATATTTATTGTTAAGAAAAATAAAAATAATGAAATTAAAAAAAATACTAAAATTATAACCATATTCTTTTTTTTATTTTCAAATTTAAATAATGCCCAAAAAATAGAACTTAAATCAAATATCATAGCTCTACTCAACATTGATAAACTTAAAATAAATTTAGCAACTATGGATATAAAAATTAATAGATTTGGATAAAATTTTTTTTGAATAAAAAAATAAATAAAATGAACAAAGAAAAACATTATCCCTACCAAAATGAGCCACTTAATTAAATTTGCTATAAAAAAATTTAAATTTGAATCAAAATTAATTCCTCTTTGATAGATATGAAATTTAAAGTTAATAAATGCAATCAAAATTGAAAAAAATAATAAAATTAATGAAGTATTAAATTCTTTTTTAGATATTTTATTTGTTGAATTTGTATTAAATTTAAAATTAGGATTGTTTTTATAAATTAATCTAATTATTTTACTTGCAACAATTATAGCCAGGTATGAAGTGATACAAACTAACAAAGCTTCGTCAAATGAGTCAGAAGAAAAATCAAAAAAACCAAAACCATCAGAAAATTTAATAAAATTAGAATTATAAAATGAAATTTTAATTGAAAAACTTAACCAGTAGCCTAAGAAAAAAAATATTGCCAAAAAATTATCAAAAAAAGAGCTTTTTTCGTCAGTTAAATAAATGAAAAATACAAAGGCAACAACTGAAAATAAAATGTAATAAATACTAGATCCTATATAATTTTCTAAAGAAATAATTGCCAATGGTGTATTTAATAAGAAAAAGACTAATAAAAAAATTCTACGTAGATTTATCATTAATTCTATTTTTTTAAAATTTTAGAAATATATAGTCCCCAATAAAAATATAAAATTACACCTGCATAAGGTTGTTTAAAAGCAACTTGTAAATTTGAGTCAATAAAGATCATATATAAAAACAAGGAGAAAAATAAGGTATTTTCAAAATTAAAATTAATTTTATTTTTTGATTCAAAACTATATTTAATCGTCACATAGATTAATGCAATTAATGGTAATAAAGATAAGAAACCAAAATTATATATAAAATCTAAATAATAATTAAATATTCCTGGCACTTCTAAGTAAATCAAATTATTGACATTTGAGCCAAGAAAGAAGTTTTTAAAATTCTTAAAAATTTCTTCTAGGAATATAACATAACTCTGGTATCTATATTCAGCTGAGTAATAAAATAATTTTTCTGTAAAATTTAGCAATCCATCAGACTTTAATAATAGAAAAAAACTTATTAAAAATAATAAAAATAAACTAAAAACTACTTTCTTAAAGTGAAACTGATTTTGAAAAATTATAATTACAAAAAAAATAATTAAAAACAAAATTAAAGAAAACCATTGATTAATTATTATATAAGTAAATAAAATAAAAATTATTAGAATTAATTGAAAATTTATTCTATTAATTTTTTTATAATAATTATTCAAAAAAAATAATAACGCAATTATTAACGGAAAAATTGAGTACTGAAAATCACTGAAAATTTGAAAATTAGATAATAAAAAAATCTCTAGGGTTTGTTTTGGTATCACTTGAGATAAAATATCCAGTCCAATTACAGTTAATGAAATAAGAAAAATAACTCTAAAGAAAAAATTTCTATAATCCTTTAATTTACCAATAATTTCTCCACAGATAATAGCAGCCATTGGTAAATAGAACTGTATAAGATTGAGTGAATTTAAAAATGTCAATCGTTGTGTAAAAAGAATTGATGATATTGATAAAATAAAACTGAAAACAAAAAAATA
>CESW01265368.1_pt1 | contig 12417 bp, 11 predicted proteins | sample 531171 | NCBI WGS metagenome assembly CESW01 (sample SAMEA2621859, study PRJEB7988) | marine metagenome | biome: marine biome (ENVO:00000447); feature: surface water layer (ENVO:00002042); material: "saline water (ENVO:00002010), including plankton (ENVO:xxxxxxxx)" | depth 5 m
GGAATTTTTCTTGTGGGTTTTAGAATTCCAGCAAAAAAAACAATGCCATTAGTTTTTCTCATCACATGTCTATTAGCTTATTTATTCTGGGGAATAAGTTTCAATAGAATAATTGCATCAATATTTCAAGGTTTAGGAATAACATGCAGCATTTTATGGATAATATTTGGAGCAATTTTGCTATTGAACACACTAAAGTATTCTGGAGCAATAAAGACAATTAGAGATGGTTTTCAAAACATTAGTCCTGACAGAAGAATACAGGTAATTTTGATTGCTTGGTTATTTGGTTGTTTTATTGAAGGTGCATCAGGTTTTGGAACACCAGCAGCGGTTGTAGCGCCCTTAATGGTAGCAGTTGGATTTCCTGCCCTTGCGGCTGTTGTATTTGGAATGATGATTCAATCTACACCAGTCTCATTTGGTGCAGTAGGAACTCCAATGTTAGTGGGAGTACAAGGGGGACTAGATAAAAATGTATTATCAACGGCATTAGTTGAAAAAGGCCTAGAGTGGGATAGTTTTTTTAATATTATTGTTTCTGAAGTAGCATTTATACATGCAATTTGTGGCATTTTAATGCCTTTTTTTTTGGTAATTATAATGACAAGATTTTTCGGAAAAAATAAATCTTGGTTAGAAGGTTTATCAATTTTTCCATTTGCAATTGTTGCAGGATTTAGTTTCATTATTCCTTATGTTTGTGCAGGAATATTCCTAGGACCTGAATTTCCCTCTTTAGTTGGGGGATTATTTGGACTTGCTATTGTAACAGTTATGATAAAATTAGAAATTTTGATACCAAAAGACAAATGGGATTTTGACTCACCCTCAAATTGGCCCTCTTTATGGATGGGAGACCTACAAATTTCATTAAACGAATATGAGTCTAAAAAAATAAGTAGAATTTTATCATGGTTACCTTACTTGCTCCTTGCAACAATTCTAGTGGCTTCAAGAACATTTGAACCATTAACTTTTTTTTTAAAATCCTTAAATCTAGAATTTGTAAATATCCTTCGAGAGGATAAAATCAATGTCAACTTTCAACCATTGTACTTACCTGGGGGTATTTTACTGCTTGTATGTTTATTAACATTTTTTTTACACAGAATGAGGTTATGCGAAATTGGAAATGCAGCCAAAGATTCTGTACTAACAATTTTTGGAGCTGGTTTTGTTTTAATATTTACAGTTCCTATGGTAAGGATAATGATAAACTCTGGATTAAATTCTAATGATTTTGTAAGTATGCCAATAGCAATGGCTCAGGGTATGTCAAATCTAATGGGTGAAATTTACCCATTATTTGCTCCGACTATTGGGGCGGTTGGTGCTTTCTTAGCAGGTTCAAATACAGTTAGTAATTTAATGTTAAGCCAATTTCAATTTGAAACTGCTGGTTTATTAGGATTATCTGGAGCACTGATGGTAGCAGCACAAAGTGTGGGTGCTGCAGCTGGAAATATGATCGCAATACATAATATTGTAGCAGCATCTGCGACAGTTGGTTTGCATGGAAGAGAAGGGGATACAATAAGAATTACAATCATTCCAACATTATATTACTTATTTCTTTCTGGTTTAATAAGCTTTATATTATTTTATTTTTTTGATTTACCAGATCCGACATTATCTAAAAAAACCTATGATTTTTAATCAAAATTTAAGCTCATGGATCCTTTTACTCAAGCTATATTAGGTGGTGGTTCTGCAACTGCATTTGCAAATAAAAAAGACATACGATTTGCAACTTTTTGTGGAATGATTGGTGGACTTGTACCTGATCTGGATATTTTAATTCGTTCCTCAGAAGATACTCTTCTTTTTATTGAATATCATAGACATTTTAGTCATTCAATTTTCTTTGCACCTGTAGGAAGTTTAATCGTTTCTATTTTTATTTATTTACTATTTATTAAGAAAAAAAAATCTTTTAAAAAAATTTATTTTTTTTCAATACTTGGTTTTCTAACTCATGGATTGCTGGATTCATTTACTAGCTATGGAACTATGCTATTTTGGCCTTTTTCTGAAGAAAGAGTTGCTTACAATATTATTTCAATCATAGATCCCTTGTTCACAATTCCATTACTTATTTTTTTAATTGCTAGTAATGTTTATAAATCAAACTTATTTACCAGAATTGGACTTCTAGTTTGCTGTTTTTATTTATCTATGGGGTTATTTATTAATAAAAAAGTTGAAACCTTTGTTTATCAAATTGCAAAAAACAGAGGTCATAAAATTTCTAGAATATTATTAAACCCAACATTTGGAAATATTATTTTGTGGAGGACAATTTATAAATCAGACAAATATTATTATGTTGATGCTGTCTACACGCCTTTTTTTAAGAGACCAAAAATAAAAAAAGGTTTAAAAGTGAATGTGATTAATAAGGATACTGTTTTTCCTTCAATTAAAGCTAACACTAAACAAAGAAAAGATATAAACAGATTTTCCAAATTTTCTAACGATTTCATTTATATTCATCCTAATTTTGATAATATAATTGCAGACTTGAGATATGGAACACTTCCTTACGATTCTCTTTCGATGTGGGGTATAATGGTTAAACCTGAAGAGCAGGATCAGCATGTTGAATTCAAAAATCTAAGAGATTTTAAAAAGGAACATTATAAAATATTCTTGAATATGCTAAAAGGTGAATTAGAACATACGTATACTAAAGAAAACTAAAATTTAATCTTTTATTAATTGTGCATTTTTTAATCTAAAAAAAACATTATATTCATCATCTCTTGGTACCAATTCTAGATCACCTTTAATATTTACAGCGTCATAGGTGAACAGTATCGGTTTTTTGGAAGTAACTTCGATTAGAAGGTTAGCTGAAGTATGAGGATGGTAGGGACAACTTACTGGGAAAGGACCAAGAAGAAATAGGCTTTGTTTTTCACTTTGTTCTAATGGAAACATATAGCCTTGAATTAGAATTTCTTTAGAGTCAAGTTCTAAAATTGTTTCAGAGAACTTTGGTCTAACACCCATCCATTCTTCTCCTGACTTATCAACTATAGTGTATTCATTCATTTCTGTTTCTCCAAAAACTTTCCATGATATTCCACCCTTAGGAAGATCTATGAACTCATCTACATTTAGTAGAATTTCTTCTTCTGAGAATGAAGGATCTTCAATTTCAACTAACTCAATACTATTTATTAGGTTTGTACACAAGAGTAATAGAAATATTATAATGTATGTTAATTTTTTCAACTTTCTGAAAACCTAAATTTGATTATTTATATATTTCTTGATAATTGATTTGCAACAGATAGTTTAGAATTTTTGAATGCAGGAATTAACGAGGCTAAAAAACCAAATAAAAATACAGTTAATAAAACACACAGGGTTTTTATTTCTAACTGAAACTTAATTTTCATTTCATTTAAAGGATTAAGAAATTCTGTTAAAACTTTTAACCCACCTAAACCAAAAAGCAGGCCAAGGATTATCCCAAAAATCACTAATAAAGTTCCCTCTAAGGATAAAATTTTAAAGATACGAAATTTTGTATAACCCAAAGCTCTCAATATTGCTAAGTCAGACATTCTACTCTCCAGATTTCCTGCTAAACCAGCAAAAATGCTTAATATAGATATAATTATTAGTATTAAAGAGATAACACCTAAACTATTGGAACCAAAACCAAGAATAGCTGATAATCTTACTATCTCCATTGCAGGATTAGCAACTAACAGTTCACTATCCTTATTAATCAAGTTAGGAAGATTTACATTTGCTATTGGAGATTTTGTTTGAATTATTAAAGAGGTAATTTCTTGAGAGTTTTCCTCTCTAATGTTATTGTGACCACCATTTTCTTCATTATGTCTACTATGCTCATGATGATGATTTTTATGGCTGTCAATTTTATTTCCATGATTGTCATCATGATTTACATGATTTTTTTTTCCTTTACTTTCATGTGATATTTCTATTTTTTGATGCCCATGTATCTCAAGGACTGAATTAATGTCTGTTAAAAGTAATCTATCAAGAACTGTTCCGGTGCGCTCAAGAAAACCCACAACTTTATATTTTTCATTTTCATGAGAAACTCCACTGCCTGTTAATCCGTGAGACCCAATTATTTCAGAATTTAAATCAATTTCAATTGAAGCTCCAGCAACAATTTCAAACTCTTTATTCCAAAGTCTTCCCTTTTCAACTTTTGCATCATAGAGTTCTAAATAATCATAATTAGTACCTACAATCCTATATCCATTCCAATTATCCCCAAGGGCAAGTGGAATAGAGTTTTTTATTTGAGGATGTTCCATAATATTTTGTGCCTTAGCAAATGGGATATTTCCATTTGGTATGTCAATATGATATATAGATGAAAGAACAAGTTGTAATGGACTACCTTTTGCCCCAACAACCAGATCTATATTTTTTCCATCGGCATTAATCCTATTGCTTATATTATTACCAATTTGTATAATCATTATTGCTAGAGATACACCAAAAGCAGTCAAAAAAATTGACAAGAAACAATTAAATAACCGCGCTCTAATTGAATAAAATATAAACGTAAAATCATTCATAACGTTAATTCCAAAATATTATCAAATTTCTTTATTATTCTTTTATCATGAGTACAAACTACTAAAGAAGAATCATTAGCGTTTGTTAAAGAAAAAATAAGATCAAGAAAATTTCTAGTATTATCATCATCTAAAGAGGACGTTGGCTCGTCCGCAAAAACTATTTCTGGTTTATTGGCTAAACCTCTTGCAATAGCAACTCTTTGCGCCTCTCCCATACTTAGATTCATAGCCTTTTCATTTAATTTGTCAGAAATTTCAAGTTTGCTAGTAAGTTCTTTTAGGTCCTTTGATGATTTACTGTCAGTTGCCAGCAATATATTTTGTTCAATATTTAAATGTTTGAGTAGATGAATCTTTTGAAATATAAAACCAAAATTTTTGGCTCTCAGTGAGTCAATTTCACTTTCAGAAAGCATGGAGTATTTTTTTTCTTGAAAAATTACTTCCCCCGATGAAGGTTTCAGCAAGCCTGCCATTATGTTCAACAGAGTTGTTTTACCTGATCCTGATGGCCCTATAATTAGTAGATTTTTCCCTTTTTCAAGTTTAAAGTTTTGTCTTTTTAGTAGAGTTTTGGTTTTAATTTTTAACTCAACATTCTGGATATTTAAAAACACTTTCAATAGTAAAAATTGTTAAAATAATAAAAAAATGTTATTATTATCTTTGTTTTTTTGTTAAAGTCCAGCTTATTATATATCACATATGCTAAAAAAAATTGAAAAAAAAGCTTTTGATTATTGTTCTAGAAATAAACAAAGATATACTGAGCCTAGAAAACAAGTTCTTAGTGTTATAGCCAAGAGTAAAAGACCTATAAAAGCTTATGAGATTTTAAATAATCTAAAATTAATTCTTTATGATCCTAAACCACCAACGATATATAGAGCGATTGAATTTTGGTTAAAACACAATTTTATACATAGAATTGAAAGTTTAAACGCTTATTCAATATGTAATGAAAATCATCTTCATAAAGGTTCTCAATTCCTAATTTGTAATGATTGTGGTAGAGTTATTGAGTCACATTTATCTAATTTACCTAAGATTATCAAAGAAACGAGTTTGAAAAATTCCTTTCAGCCAGATTCATGGAATATTGAAATCAATGGAAAATGTGGTCTTTGTTCATGACAAAAATTCTCATTACATCTTTGTAATTATATATTTTGTTTCACATTCCATCTATTCTTTAAGTATTGACAAGTCATACAACTCTTTGCCCCAGATGGATATTCTTCGCTTCTTAAAAGATCACAAGCAGACGTTACTGCGTTTTCAACCCAGTCGTCATTACAATCTATTTTTATAAGATGTAGTTCAAATTTAAGCTCTTGATTAAACATTTTCTCATCTTTTAAACCGTTATAATAAACTATGTAGGCTTCATCAGCAACCTTGAAACCATTCTTTCTGAATAACCATTGGTACATTTCTAGTTGTCTTACATAACCTTTTGGATACTCATATTCGTTAAAGGTTTTATCCCAATTAAATACTTTTTTCGATGTTGTTTTTACGTCTGAAATAATCAAATCTCCATTTGGTTTTACCCAAACATCATCTACAGCACCATAAAAATCAAACCCTTTCGATTGATCCATGAAGTGTATCCCTCTAAAATTATTTCTCCAATCATTTATCATTTTATGACTGAATGGGACTGCATCAATATTATTTTCAATAAAGATAGGATGAGGTTCTTGTCTTTGACGATAATAGTCAAATTCATTTTTACATAAATTGTCAACTGCCATATTAAGCGTAAATGGCAAAGAGGGTGCTCTAAGTTTATATTTTTGTTCGAGAACAAAACACCGTTTACAATTTAAAAACTTTTCTACACCTGATCGACTTATTTTTATCATTTAAATAATTGTACAAATATAATCATTGATCATAAATACATTTTTTATTTTTAAATTTATAGTTATAAAAATTTTTAATTTTAAGCTTACAAAATTTAAAAAATTGTTTTATTAAAGGGAATTAATCTTTGATGAAAGGTTTTAGAAATGGAATTTTCAGGAACAAAAGAGTATGTTTCGACTACAGACCTTGCCGTTGCCGTAAATGCCTCGATTGCTCTGGAAAAGCCTTTATTGGTTAAGGGTGAGCCAGGCACTGGGAAAACGGAACTTGCAAAACAAATTGCTAAAGGCTTAAAGCTAAATATTCTTGAATGGAATATTAAATCTACCACTAAAGCTCAACAAGGTTTGTATGAATATGATGCAATAAGTAGATTAAGAGACAGTCAACTAGGAAACAAAGAAATCTCAAAAATATCGAATTATATAAAAAAAGGTAAGATTTGGAATGCATTTGAAAGTAATGAGAAAACGGTATTGCTTATTGATGAGATTGATAAAGCTGATATAGAATTTCCGAATGACCTTTTACAAGAGTTGGATAAAATGCAATTTCATGTTTATGAAACAGGGGAGTTGGTTAAAGCAAAAAAAAGACCAATTGTTATAATTACATCTAATAATGAAAAAGAACTTCCAGATGCATTCCTGAGAAGATGTTTTTTTCATTTCATACAATTTCCAGAAATTGAAACACTTAAAAAAATTGTCAAGGTACATTTTCCAGATATAAAAAGATCACTACTTGATTCTGCAATAAAAAAATTTCTACAAATTAGAGAAGTACCTGGACTTAAAAAAAAACCCTCTACTTCAGAAGCGTTAGACTGGATAAAACTTCTCTTAATTGAGGATTTAGATTCAGCAGACTTAAAAATTCAGGAAAAAAATTTTCTTCCAAAACTTTATGGAGCTCTTATTAAAAATGAACAAGATATTCAATTATTTGAACAGTTAGCTTTTATATCAAGAAGTAAAGGTTGAATATGTTCTTAGATTTTTTTCAAAAGTTAAGAAATAATAATATTCAAGTATCTCTAAAAGAATACTTTTGCTTTTTAAGTGCTTTAAATTTAGATTTTATAAAATTTGACCTCGATAGGTTTTACTTCCTAGCTCGTTCCAGTCTTATTAAAGACGAAAAATTATTTGATAAATTTGATCTCATATTTGGTGAGTATTTCAATTCAAAAGAACAAATAAAGATGGAGGATATTTTTAACTTTATTAATATACCTGAAAGTTGGTTAAACAAACTGATTGAGAAAGAATTTAAAGAACAAGAAATAAATGATTTAAAATCCTTAGATAGCGTAAAAACATTGATTGAGCAATTTAAAAAAAGAATAAAAGAGCAAAAAAATCCTCACTCCGGCGGAAATAAATGGATTGGAACTTTAGGAACTTCACCCTTTGGATCATATGGAGTCAATCCAATGGGAATTAGAATAGGACAAGATTCAAGAAGGCACGGAAAAGCGCTTAAAGTATGGGATCAAAGGAGATTTTTTGATTTTGACGACAATAAAACACTAGATAATAGAAGTTTTCAAGTTGTTCTCAAAAGACTAAGGCAATGGGCGCGTATTGGAAATAATGAAGAACTGGACATTCAACAAACAATCACTGATACAGCTAAAAATGGATTCCTAGAAATAAAAACACAAAAAGAAAAAGAAAATTCAATTAAAATTCTGTTATTTTTAGATGTAGGTGGGTCAATGGATGAGTATGTAAGTATAGTTGAAAAATTATTTTCAGCGGCTAAGAATGTTTTTAAAAACTTAGATTATTTTTACTTTCACAATTGCTTATATGAAGGTGTTTGGAAAAATAATCAAAGAAGATGGAATGAAAAATTCCTTACATATGACATTCTTAGAACTTATGGTAAGGAATATAAATGTATTTTCGTTGGTGATGCAACAATGAATCCACATGAAATAATAAGTCCAGGTGGAGCTAACGAGCATTATAACCAAGAATCAGGAAAAGTATGGCTTGAAAGAGCTATATCCCAATGGCCTTCTAATATATGGATTAATCCATCACCTATAGAGTATTGGAAAACCTCAGAATCAACATTCCTTATTAAAGAAATTTTTAAAGACAGAATGGTTCCTTTATCTGTAAAAGGAATTGATCAAGGAACGAGAATTTTGAGTTCTCAAAAAGTACAGTAGGATAATAAAAATTAAGTATATTTATTAGATGTTAGAGAATATAAGAAATTTAGCAATTATAGCCCATGTCGATCACGGAAAAACAACATTAATTGATCAGATAATGAAACAATGTGGTATTTTTAGAGCCAATGAGAAGGTTGAAGAAAGGTTATTAGATAGTAATGATTTAGAAAAAGAAAGAGGGATAACCATTATAGCAAAACCTACTTCAGTGCAATGGCAGAACACGAAAATTAATATTATTGATACTCCAGGTCATGCTGATTTTGGTGGAGAGGTTGAGAGAGTTTTAGGTTTAGCAGATGGTGTTATTCTTTTAGTTGACGCATCTGAAGGACCCATGCCTCAAACAAAATTTGTGTTAGGTAAAGCGCTTAATAAAAAATTAAAACCTATTGTAATTATCAATAAAGTAGACAAAAAAGACAGTAGACCAGATGATGTTTTAGATGAAATATTTGATCTTTTTGTTTCACTTAAAGCTAATGATCAACAACTTGACTTTCCAATTTTATATGCCTCAGGGAAAAATGGGTGGTGTATTAAAGATTTAGATCACGATAGAATTGATCTTAGTCCACTTCTTGAATTAATTATTAGTCATGTACCAAGTCCCAAAAAAATTATTGAGGATTCTTTTTCAATGTTAGTTACACTATTAGACTTTGATTCTTTTTTAGGAAGATGCCTAATTGGAAAAGTTGAAGGAGGTTCAGCTAGTATAAATGATTCTGTAAAATCGATAAATTTGGATGGTGACCTAGTTGAAAACGGAAGATTAACAAAGCTTTTTACATTCAAGGGAAATAAAAAGATTGCAACAAATGAGGTCATTGCAGGCGATATTATTTGTGTAGCAGGTTTGGCAAAAACTTCAGTTTCAGATACGATCTGTGATTTGTCAGTAAATAAACCTATAGATTCAGCCCCAATAGATCCACCAACAATGTCTGTTGATATCACAGTTAATAATTCACCATATGCAGGTAAAGAGGGAGAAAAAGTTACATCAAATCTAATTAGAAAAAGATTATTAGCTGAAGTAGAGAGTAATGTGGCAATAACCTTCAAGGAAAATAAGGAAAAAGATTCATTTGAGATTGGTGCTAGAGGTGAATTACAACTTGGAGTTTTAGTAGAAACTATGAGAAGAGAAGGTTTTGAGCTTTCAGTATCAAGGCCAAAAGTACTATACAAAGATTTAAAATCTGTCAAATGTGAACCAATTGAAGAAGTAACTGTGGATGTTGATGATCAGTATTCGAGTGCTGTGATTAACTCAATGAATAAAAGGAGAGCTGAATTAATAGACATGATTACTTCTAAGTCTTCAAAGACACGCATTATTTTCAAAGTTCCATCTAGAGGATTAATAGGGTATCAGAGTCAATTTTTAACAGAAACAAGAGGTACAGGAGTTCTAAATAAAGTATTTGACTCTTATGAACCTTTCAAGGGAAAGATTATTCAAAATAGAAATGGTTCTTTAGTTTCAACTGAAACGGGTTCAGCGGTTGCTTATGCTATTTTTAATCTTCAAGTTAGGGGTGTAATGTATATAGAACCACAAACAAAAGTTTATGCAGGTATGATAGTTGGAGAACACAATAAAAGTAATGATCTTGAGATAAATGTCCTAAAAGGAAAACAATTGACAAATATCAGAGCATCAGGTTCAGATAAAGCTATTGTTCTAGTACCACCAAAAAAAATGTCTTTAGAGCAAATGATAGCATTTTTAAAGGAAGATGAGCTTTTAGAAGTTACTCCAATAAATTTGAGATTAAGAAAAAAATTTTTGGACGCAAATGAAAGAAAGCGACAGAAAAAGATACTATTGAATAATGAATAATTTAGTATAGATTAAAATTAACAAATATCTTTTGCTATGTTGATTAAAATAATTCCGTTTTTTCTTACAATTGTGTTCAAGTCAAGTATCTCCTTGGCCCTTGCTGATTGTAACGGTTCTTATTTAAATCACTGTAGTGGTACTATAAATCATAAAAATGGTGAAAAATACGTTGGTGAAATTAAAAATTACAAGTATGAGGGAACCGGAACTTATTTATACATTAATGGTAATGTTTATGAAGGTGAATTTAAAAATGGGGTTCAAAATGGAGCTGGTGTTTTTAAATTTTCAAATGGGGACAAGTATGAAGGAGAATTCAAAAACGGTTTATTTCACGGTAAAGGAACTGGAACTACTTCAAGTGGAAATATATATTCTGGAGATTATTTAGAAGATCTGCCTCATGGATATGGAACTCAAACTTTTGTGAGTGGAGATAAATATGAAGGAGAATTTAAGTACGGGGTAAGGAGTGGATTCGGAACTCTATATCTTGCTAATGGTGATAAATACGAAGGTGATTTTGAGAACGATTTATTTAACGGTCAAGGTGTACTAACAAAAAAAGATGGAACAAAACAAACTGGTAATTTCAAAAATAATTTGCTTATTGAAGTTAATAAAGATTAATCATTGAAATGTCTTTACATAAATAATATCACTCGTCTTCAGAAAAAAAACATAAAAAAAGTTTTGTTTAATTAACACTTAATTTTAGATGCCAAGTCTCTAGCGCTTAAAAATCCTCCTTCAACTCTACTATTTACACACCAATCTCCACAAACAGCAATTTTTTGTCTAATATCAATAAAGTAGTTATCTTTAGGATGCTTTTTAGCCTCAACAAAATTCCACTTATGGAGATACTTTACATCTGGTTTTTTTGGATTATTTATCAATTTGTAACTTTTATTTAAGAGGTATTGAAATATAGTATTTTTTGAAGAATTATTATTTTTCTTTGCAAACTCATATGATGAATTTAATACAAGACATAGATTGTGTGGCCTAGCTGGTTTTGAATTATTTCTTGATATCCATGCTATGTCGTTATTGAAAAGAGTAGCTGTATCAAAATTTAATGAAAACCTTTTATAAAAACCCAGTAAAAGAGAATAACACTTCATCATTCTTATATTTTTAATAAAATTGTAGAACGACGATACTTCAGGAACAATTTTACATGTTTGCTCTACTGGAGTAGTAAATATTAACCAGTCGAAGCCATCGTAATGATTATTATTTATGTCACAAAAAGTCCATTTATTATTCTTTCTATTTATCCAAACAACTTTTGATCTTAGTGATATATCAAGTTCCGATGATAAATATTGTATTATCGAATTCATATTAGGCACTCCAACATAATTATTCGCAGATCCTCTGTAAAAGCAGGGATGTTTTATATTATTTTTTATTTTAATGTGCTTGGAGGTCCAAGGTTGAATTATAGAGTTAGTAAAAAGAGGTTTAAGAAAATCTTTGAAAAATTTATTCTTAATCTTAAAATATTGCGTGCCGTAATCAAAAATAAATGGTCCTATTTTTTTTGTAGCCATTCTGCCTCCTGGCATATTTGATTTTTCAAAAATTGTTATTCTAAAATTATCTTTGAGCATAAGAGCTAATGAAACACCCGAAATTCCAGCCCCGATAATAGCTATTTTTTTCATTAATTAATATATAAACAAATAACAGATTATTTAAAGTTTTATAATACAGTATTAAATAGAAAGCCTGACAGATTGTTAGGCTAGTCTTGTAGAATTTAGAATCTACGTATGGTTTACTTTTCAAACAATGCCAAGAATTAATTTCAATTCCAAATTGATTTCTGAAATAAATTGGTTTAGCACGAGTCATAGTTTATCCCCATTCAAAACAAACTTTAAGGATATTTTAAATTAAAGATGTGAACTAAATCTGAA
>CESW01054904.1_pt1 | contig 12399 bp, 6 predicted proteins | sample 531171 | NCBI WGS metagenome assembly CESW01 (sample SAMEA2621859, study PRJEB7988) | marine metagenome | biome: marine biome (ENVO:00000447); feature: surface water layer (ENVO:00002042); material: "saline water (ENVO:00002010), including plankton (ENVO:xxxxxxxx)" | depth 5 m
AAGAATGTTCCATATGAAATATACTACACAAAATTGAGACTTCAAGGAGCAGGAGAATGGGACGGAGTCCCAGAAGGACTCTCCACCTATGCAATAAAGCGAGTTGATGATACCGCAATCTCAGAGGTAGAAGGCATCCAACAAATGCCACAGGGAAGCAGTCAAAACTCAGCTTATCCTGCCCTATTGACAGATCCTCAAAGCAATGTTCACATTGCATGGTTGGACTTCGGTAATGCTAGTGCCGGAGAGGAAATACGCTATGCAAGACTGAATGCAACGGACCAAACTGGCCCGGGAGAAACGGCTTTAGACCCGTGGAATTCAACAGCGGTAACCTCGTGGTCATCATTCAAACTTGGGCCGAATCAACTGTCAAAGCCGACATTGGGTCAGCCACCTGCATTTGCTAATGATTTGGGTAGTGGCGCTCACATTGCTTGGTCTGATACTAACAAATGCTCGGATGAGACAAATGGCGGACCTTGGACTATATGTTATTCACACGTCCTAACTGGACAAGTTGATGTAGAGTTTGACGTTGGGGAAACATATTATCACGTAATAGAACCCGGCGAGCAAACAATATACAATCTGACTATAAACAACACCACACCAGGTCCAAAAGATTTGGTTGCAGACACATACAACTTGAATCTATCAGGAATGCCTGAAAACTGGACTGCAAACCTATACTTTGCTAATAATCATACAGCAATTTTCCCCGATACAGCAATTTTCCTTGAGGGTGGCGAAATGGCGAGAATGTACATGAGAGTTAGAGCTCCTTCAATTTATCAAGCAGCGGCTGATCAACTTGCTGAGATAACAGTTTCAGCCATATCAATGAAGGATCCAGCCATACGCTCTGAAAGACTCACTTTAACCTTGATGGATGTAGTCCACGGAATAGACCTTGATACAAGCCACAGAATGGCAGATGTTGAGCAGGGTCAAACTGCAATATTTTCGATAACTGTAACAAATACAGGCAACGTCTACGATACGTTTGCCTTCTATGACCCAAATAGCCTGGAAGGTCAGCAAGAGTGGTTGTTACCATTCGGATGGCAGGTTGCGTTCCCAATGCAGGTTTCTTTGGAGCCTGGACAATCGGTAACAAAGAACCTTGAGTTATCTGTACCAACCAGTCAAGATCCCGGTACATTTGTGGTCTACGTCAAGGGATGGTCAGAAGGAGAACCAGTCAAATCAATAGAAAAAGGCACGTTCGACGTGCTTGAATTATGGATAAATGTCTCTATAAGATCAATAGGAAATATCGTGTTTGAGATATATGATACAAGTGAAATTATCCTCCCCTCACCTTCGTCAGGAACGCCTTCTTGTGCAAGTTATGATATCAACGTAATCAAGAATTACGAATCGGGTTATTTGGTATTTTCAACACCAGGTGCACCTGAGGCAAAACCAGATGAGGTTGACATGAACACTTGGAGGCAAGACCATTGGACAGTGGAATTAGACTTCTCGAATTCTCCCGGTCCTAGAGATCCCTCAGACCCGCACAGTCCAAGACTATGGCCCGTGGGCGTGACTTACACCGTCGGCGTGAACGTTTGTGCGCCGGTTAACGCCAACGCAGGGCTTGGTCCCGCAGTTACCGTCAAAGCACACCTCGAAGGGTACCCTAGAGTAGCAGACTCTGTGATTCTCTCCACTAACGTAATTCACGTGTTTGGACTCGTTGCGGACGCAGAGATGACAGAAATATCGGCCAACCCTGGTGACACATGGATAATTCCAACCACGGTTTCGAATGTAGGAAATGGTCCTGACAGGTACGATCTAAGGCTTGGACGAGTCTATGATTCGGAAGGAGTTAATGTCCCATGGGACATAGACATCCCGAGGAATTTGCTAACCGAATTAACAAGGAATACATCTCAAACAATCGACTTGACTATAAATGTCCCAGCACAAGTTGAGGCTGGAGATTACACAGTACTTGTTCAAGCGTTTAGCGAAGAGGACTATCCTGATGACACAGGTCACCGAACCCGCTTACGAGATGAAATAATGTTCTATGTAACGGTCAATGAATTCTATGACATGCAAATAACCATGGATGAGACAATTGATAATTTAGTAAAGACAACAGCTCCCGGAAGAATAGTTGAGTATAACTTCAATATTACAAATGCTGGAAACGTGCCTGATACACCGACACTTCATAATCACACCCAAAAGAAAGATGATAATACAGGAGCAGTGGTATGGAATGTAATTCCCGGAATGGGCTCTCTAGCTGATTGGAGCGTTGAGTGGAAGATGGTGTCTTACTTGGGCGTCGATACAAAAATCGAAACCGAGTGCGTTGAATTGTTATCAACCGACGATGAAATCCCAGAGGACACCTGCATATTCATGACAGACACAGATGAGTGGAAGTTGCCAGAAATGGATCCCTATACCACTCACACTATGATAGCAACAATCCACATCCCAACAGGGGCAGAGCTGCAAACAAGAAACATAGGAATCAAGGTTACAAGTTCTGCCGGTAATATGGAAGAAGATGGCGATCACGATGATAGTCCGGAATGGGAAGGAGAAATGTTTGATACCAATGAAATAATTGTAACTTTGAGATTGAAAGCGCCAAATCTAGTGATTAAGGAAGTTTCAACCTCTCAAACAAGTAATGAGGTTGACAAAACTATACCGATTCGTGTAGTTCTTGAAAACAACGGCAATGTACACGCAACAGATATTGAGATTGTCTTATGTGAATTTGATGAATTTGACGGAGTCATAGAGAAAGAAATTCTCAAGCACGGATGTCCTGAGAATTCGATAGTAATGAGACAGACAGTTGCTGCCTTACTAGGAGAAGATGGAACGGGCGAGCCGGGCTCGGTCGAGTTCTACATGCTTTACCCAGTTTCGGCTGGAACTTATGATGTGGTTGTGGTAGTCGATCCAGAAAACACAATTGTTGAGGCAAGCGAAGGGGATAATATTGAATTAATCAGCGATGAACTATCTAGCGATTCTCCGTTCCTAGACGTTGCAGGGGAGGTTATCAGCACGTGGGCTCTACCGTTTGGTGTATTGCTACTGACCTTCTCACTGTTTGGCGTATTATACCTAGTTGGTAAAGGACGAAGAAAGGAAGTAAACGATAGACTTGCAGAACAAAGCAGTTTGATATCAGTGCTTCAAGAAGATGACAACTAGTAGTGGTTCTAATCTTCACTGGGCTTAATACCAAGCGCCGCCCACCAGGGTAGTTCTATTGATTGAGGTGCAGCAATAAACTGATTTGTTCTCTCTGCCATTTGCCGAATAACTCTAGTTCTTACTTCATCCATAAGCCTCTCACTAGCTTCACTGCCAAGTTGGAGATCTTTAGCAAATTCTTTGAAATTGAAATTCATTCCAGGGGATTCTAAGATATTGTGAATCATTAGCCGCTGTTCATATGATTCGAAGTCAGAATCGACTGTTGTTGAGACGCGCTGCTTAATTTGTTGGTGTAATGAGATTAGCGCATCCCTCTCTTTGTCAAGGCTCTCAATAGCTTTGGAGATTGCGCTTAAGTGGTGAGCACCCTCCCCAACTCCAATTTTTTTTCTACCACTAACATCTTCAGCAATACCTACAACTTCTCCTTTTAGTTTGCTAGATAATTTCAGTGGCCCTCCACTAGGTAAAATTCTCTTACTACACAGAAATAGATCCGGCCCTAGGTCGATTCTAATCGATAGAGCTTGTTGAACGTGATAGATGTTTTTAGGCGGCCCACCTTTGTTGCTTGCAACCTTTATTTTTACGACAAATTCGGCTTTTTCAAGCATCTTTAGATGTTTCATAACGGCCTGTTGTGAGATACCGATCTGCTCAGCTAACTGAAGAGGGTAGTGCGGCTCTCTAACCAACCTTTCCAGAATAGCTCTGCGCGCTTTGTTTTGCAATATTGCCAAGGCTTGATCAAGGTCAGCCATAACTCCACAACCAGTGGTTACATAATGCGGTCACCTATGAACCCGTCGCATAGAGGTTAAGATTCGTCCCAATTCTTCCAAGACTCATCCTCAGGCGGCTTTTCTGGTGTATGTGCACTAGCGCTGTAAATTGAACCAGTCGATTTTGCCTTTGATACCGCAGTCGGCCGAGTATCTGTATTAGAGAATGGACTAGGAACATTTGGTTTATTTTGTTCAATGTTGGGAGTCTCTCCCCTTACCAGTTTGTATACCTGATCTGTTGTCAAAATATCTTTTTGTGTGCCTTTGATGAAACTCTCTTCTTGGCTCATAATGTCTGTTACTTGGTCTTGCATTAGGGTAACGCTAGAGCTTTTGTTCTTGTTTATTGTCATCAGAATCCAACCAAGAGGGAATATGAATGCACCCAAACAACAAGCACCTAGTGTTGTGATGAGACCTTGATCTGTTACCATGTCTAGAATAACAGCATCTCCATTTGTGAGGTAAAGTACATTATTGCACTGCTCACCTTGTTCACATTCAATGATGATTGTGATGTTAGTTTTTTTCTCAATATCTAATTTAGTAATCTCCGTAAATTCGGTATCAGCAGCCATCGCTTGGAAGTCAGTAGAACAACCTTCAGGCACTCGATCCTCCTGATCTTCTCCATCAGCGTAAAGGAACTTGATAGTGTAGTCGTCATCGCTACCCTCTAGATTAACCACCCAACATCCAGGTTCGATTTCCATCCTGTTTTGTTGCCCATACAACGCTGTGTGATCGCTGGTTTCTCTAGGATCATAATAATCATTGAAATCATCAAGAAGGTATGAAAACAACCCGGCTCCAATTAATCCGAGGACTAATCCGGAAATCATCAGCCGTTTGGGCCATGGTGACGCTTCCTGCTCAGGCTGCATATTGGATGCTAAACGTCAATATATTTTCAAGCAAGCGGCTTTATGCTAAACCCATCTCACCCAATTTTTCTGGAAGATAGGTGTCTGTTACGAAGTCTAGCCCGTATTTTGCTAATGACTGTTGTTCGGCCTTCTTACCTACCTCAAGCATCATATTGATTTGATCTTGCCACCATCCATCAGCAAATCGTGGATCCGACAATTCGGCATTGAGTGCTTCTATATCCTTCTTCGACAACTCGTCAGCGGGTAAATCATAAGCCAATATATCATCGGCAGTGATTCCTAGATATGTTGCAGAAGGTGTGGCTAAATATTCTGAAATGTGGGCGGTCTTAATTGCGCCATAAGCGATTGATGCAAAAATCCTGAACGACCACGGGTCACCGTCAAGGAATACTACAACAGGTAGATCCCACTCTTCATTCATACGTTTGATAATTCTCCGAGTTGAGCGTGCGGGTTGACCTTTGAGGTGTATTAGTCCACATTTGTAATCCTCATCAAATCCATTTTCAATTAATCGGTCAAACATACCTCCGGTTTCAATCGCCATCAAGAAATTTACATCATGCTCTTTTAATTCAATTTTCTCAATCTCCACATTATACGGTACGCCATATCCAGAATCTCCAACGTCATCTCTAGCGTTAATTGTCATCCATTGCCCTCTCCGATTTAACTCGTTTACAGTGATATTTCCAATCATTCTAGCACCATCCTCTTCCGGCCTTAATTTGAAATCCTCTCTAAGGCATGATGTGACAACTTCAAGGTCTTCTGCAAGATTATTTGACTCATTTTGACTTCCAAACTTTCCAAGGCCCCAGCCTTCAGAAATATAGTACATTTCTCTCAGTGTGGAAGATTTCCCGGCTTCAATCATCTCTTCAATAAATTCAACCACGTGTAAGGCGCGCAGCAGATTTTTTGCAGATCCTAGGCTTGTAGCATCTCTAGTTGACCGCTTTTTGCCGTATTTGTATACACCTAATTTTCTATCAAATCCGATATTATTCTTGGTTCTAACAGGTAGTGTCATTGTTGGAGGCTCTCCTTTCACAATTCTGTCATACATTTCCTCAACAACTGTGTGCAATCTAGTTTTAGTAAGTTCTGGATCGTTTACTCGTGCCATTAATTATCCCCTCCGAATAAGGTTGTTTGATTCGTATCTCCTTCAACTACTCCCGCTGGTTCGTATTGAGTTTCAGGATTCTCTTCTTCACCAGCCTCAACTACCGCTTCCGCTAGAATCTTCTCCTGGTTACGAATTTCTTCTAACATCTTTTCATCAAGTTTAGTTGCCCCAATCACATCTTGGCTACCCCGGAAAAAGACTTCCGTTTCTGTCCAATCACCTTTCTCTAGATTGCTTAGCGAGTAATTAATCTCGGCTTTTTGGCCAGGGTCCAATGTTTCAATCTTCCAACCCCATATTCCCATAGTTTCCTTTCTGCCTCCTCTTTCGTTCGCAGTCATTACAGCTCCTGATTTTTCAGGCCAGTTGACTAATATCGAGTAACTTCTCGCTCTGGAGGTGTAATTGAACAAAGTGATTGAAACATCGGTTTCTTTTGTCTCTCGGTTCCAAGTAGTAGACTCATTACAGATTACGGCACTCATTATTCTTGTAATCGATCCGGCTAATTCTGGCACTGGTCTTTCGAGTATTGAGGCCGACTTTTCAGCAATTGCTGGTAAAATATCGTTAATCAATTCAAATTTCTCTCTGGTTTTTGCCATTTTCTTCTTCTTTTCGAGATGTTTTCTCAAACCTCTCCCCATCTCAAGCATTGCTTTTCGCGATTCTTCAAAAACGAATTCGTTGTCAGAGAGAGCTTCTTTCGCTTCTGAAGTGAATTGGACGTTGGTAGATGCAAGATGGACCAATATTGCTGCGGGACCTTTTGGTACACCTTTACCTCCAGCCTGTTCGAGCCCGTATTGTCGCCAATCAACACTCTCAATAGCTTTGGTTAGTAAGCAGCCGCCTTGTTGATACATTAACGGTACACGATTGGCAAACCGTAGAATTTCGACGTGTTTGTCCGCAGCCATACCTTCACCAAATATTAGTCCAACTTCAACCTGAAATGGATTTCCATGACTCACAGTAGGAGCTCTGGTCATGGTACTGACAAATTTTGAATCAATAGTTTTTGATAGACCTTTCTTGATAAGCATTTCTTCAATTGGAGAAAGGCAATTTGTAGGGGGACTCAACAATTTAATCGGTTTTCCACCTACTAGTCTTTCACCCTGAAAAGCCTCCAATAAGGCTCTAATATGATCGGGCTTCATACTCTTTGGCTTGGTTGTTATTGACAATTCCGAGGCTTCACAGAGTTCCTTTGCAGCCCTCATCGAAACTCCAGAAAAATTTTGCCTTAGAAACACAGTTAGCCGGGAGTCCTTTGATTCTCGACACATACGTTGTAACTGCCCTAATTCTATTCCATGGGGATGGGGCTTTATTGCGTCAACCTTTCTTGGAAGTCTTTCCGTAACTCTAGGCCAATGATGTTTCTCTCCATCCGGATCTACAAATGTAATCTCTGCATGTGGATTGACAATACTAGTCATTCTCAAATATTGGTAGACCGACTGTCGACCTCTCTGATATTTTGCTTTCATTCTAGTGGTTACCTTTAGCCCGTGTAGTTTCAATGCCATTTCGTCGGTTTCCCAAATAATTCTGTCTTGATCACTTTTAACCGCTTTATTTTTCCTTGTGTCAAGACCAATATTTACACTTACAGCAGTAGGCTCGCTGGCTACCTTGGAAACAACATTTGTTGGCTTTCCAGTTGTTAATTGAGAATACATCACTACTCCCGTGATTCCAATTCCCTGCTGACCACGACTTTGGCGGATTGCATGGAATCTCGACCCAAAGAGCAGTTGTCCGAAAACCTTCTCAATGCTCCTTTGAGGTATTCCTGGCCCATTGTCTTCAGCAACTAACTCTAGTATATCCTTTTTAGAATCTACTTTCGATATTTTTATTTTTATCTCAGGCAGAATCCGAGCCTCTTCACATGCGTCTAATGAGTTGTCCACAGCCTCTTTAACAGCAGTTATTATGGATCTCTGTAATGAGTCAAATCCCAGAAAATGTTTGTTTTTTTCAAAAAATTCAGATATTGCAATTTGCTTTTGATTGCTTGCCATCTTTTTTGCAATTCCAGACATAATATCACTAACCTAAGGTCCTCCTCCGTCCTAATGACGTTGGGCCTTGAGCGTCAAGACCCCAACGCCCAAGGTTCTTGAATCATATCGTTCATTCACATGTTCAAAGGCGAATATTGAATCTAGTACTCAAACTCAGAGTTGGACCTTGAGCTGCCGGCTTACAAGATGTGTCCAAAAATAAGGAATTTCTTTTGATATTTCTTGCATTATAGATTATTGAAAGATGTCCTCTCTCCAAGAACAGATGTGACCAGTAAACGCACTAGTCGCAACGGTCAAGGGGCTTGCAAGGTAAAGCCTCCCTGGCCCAGAACGTCCTTGGAAATTTCGATTAATAGCAGATACAGTGACTTGTTCAGAGTCAATCGAAACTCCCGGGCCGGCTCCAATGCAGGCACCACATCCAGGGTCAATCAATTTCACTCCAACCCTTTCGAAAAGGGCGTGCCAACCCATTCTAACAGCTAAGTCTTTGACACCCCCGCTTCCATATTGGATGAAGAATTCCACACCATCTTTGATATCTAGTCCCGCTTTTTCAGCGGCCTCACACACCATAGCATAGTAGGCGATATCGTCATCTTTTCCTGCAGTGCAGGAACCTCCATACGCTATGTCGATTTTCACCTGCCCAATGTCTGAAATGTTTGCACCATTAGTTGGATCCGAAGGAATTCCTTTGTCTGGGTCACCAGGATGAGCAACCATTGGAACAATTTGGGAAAGGTCGATGACATGTATTCCTCCGTCATAAACAGCATTCTTGTCTGGATGTACTGACAATTGTTTCATTGTTTCCAAATCCAAGCCCTGTGCATCAATCATCCATCTGAAAAGCGAGTCATCAGGCTCACAGATTCCTGTACGACCACTACATTCTGTTGCCATGTTACAGAGAGTAGCTCGCTCATCTATCGATAATGATGTTAGGCCAGGACCACCAAATTCCATTGATCTATTCAAGGTCAGTTCTTTTCTAGCATGGTCCGCTAATATGTATAAGATAACGTCCTTTGCAGTGCATCCTTGGTTTAAGTTTCCTACAAGTTCGAATCTTATTGATTCAGGAACTTTCACGAATGTAAATCCTGAATAAATTAAACTCGCATATTCCGTAGCTCCAACTCCATAAGTAAGCGCGTTTGAGGCGCCTCCCATACAAGTATGAGAATCAGTCGCTTGGATAAAATCTCCAACTTCTATAAACTCCTCTCTAGCAACTTGGTGACAGATTCCCGGAGACACTCCATCTTTTGCGGAGTAATCTCTAACACCGGTATGGGCTTGAAACTGGACTTGTAAATCTCTCAAAGTTCTAACTTTGTCCATGTGAGGTACAAACTTTGGGTTGTGAGCAGCATATAGGAGATGATCTTCGAAAACTGCGAACTTTTGCGGATTTGGTAGGGTGTAATCACTACCGTATTCTTCGCTTAAGAATGTGTGCACCTGAGCTGTCGTGAATTCATGACTATACCCTCCTTGGACCTGAGCGATGACGGGATCGTTTGGTTTCACACACTGACCAGGGTTTTGTCCAACGAGATTTCTGGCGATTATTTTTTCAGCCATGGTCATAGGACCGTCAGGCGTATTGAGCGGTTCAAGTTCAATTTGTCCTGACTTGAGTTTTTTAGCAAATGAAAATAATCCACCACTCTCGACAATCAACTTTGTTACGGGGTCGTATTTTTTAGTGAATTCATCAAGATTTACACTCTCACCATTTTGTAACCTATCTAGTATGCCATAATCCCCCATGAGCTGGCCTAGGTTGATGTTATTTCTTTCATGAATCGGAGCAAATGAGGAAGCTATTACTATTCTTATTCCCGCCCATCTCTCACATTGTGCAGCCGTTTCTCTTGAAGACCCGGTTCCCTTTCTTTGGCCGGACACTATAACTTCAAAATTCCCATTTATCAATGCCCTTTCACTGAAAACTCTCATACCATCATGCATTAGTCCTGCATATGCATTCTTTGCAATTTCAATTGGCTCATGGCTAAAACATACCCAGGCCGGAGTCATAACATCAGTATTGATGTCATCGAGTAAGTCCTCAGGGCGCAAATCGGTCATTTTCAGGTCAAGACCTTCGTAGAGTTGCTTCTTGATTAAATTCAAATCTTTTGTCAGGAAAAGCACCCTTTTTCCAGGAGAGAGGCTTATTTTATCCGGTGGCCATTCATTAGACATCTTCCCCCTCCAATCCTCTTCAGGAGGCATACGGGTTTAACGGGTTCGTTCATCTATTTTTGTCAAATTAGGTGATAATTAAGTAAAACTCTGGTTAAGGCTATGTGGATTAAAAAATATTTTCAAAAAAGGTGCTAAATGATATACTGCGAGCAATTTCGTATTTTTTTATAATTAAAGGTAGTGTAACAAACATTAAATAACCCCTGCTGGGGGAGCGATATTGCAAATCAACGAACAGGTTGATTGCGGTTGTGGCAGTATGGATAATAATCAACATGTAGAAGATATTGTAAAATGTAGCGAATGTGGAAGCCGCTCCTTGACTCGTGATGAAACACGAGGAGAGGTGGTGTGCGATGATTGCGGTCTGGTATTAGAGGACAATGTAATCGATCAGGGTGCGGAATGGCGTGTATTCTCTCCTGAGCAAGGGGATCAGAGAGCACGAACCGGAGCACCTATGACTGTAATGCTGCACGACAAGGGTTTGTCGACAGACATCGATTGGCAGAACAAAGATTACTCAGGTAAAACAATCAATTCTCGTTATCGATCCCAATTCTACCGAATGAGGAAATGGCAAAAACGCTCCAGAGTTTCAAACGCAACCGAGAGAAATCTTGCTATGGCTCTAGCGGAACTAGATCGAATGGCAAGTAGGCTTGAGCTCCCAAAGTCTGTAAGAGAAGCGGCGGCTGTTAATTACAAGAAAGCAGTCGAGAAAAGATTGATTCGAGGTAGGTCGATTGAGGGTGTTGCCGCTGCGTCACTTTATGCAGCCTGCCGCCAATGCGGTGTGCCTCGAACGCTTGATGAAATCGGCCAAGCAAGCAGGACAGGCCGAAAAGAAATTGGAAGAACTTACAGATTTATGGTAAGAGAGCTGAAGATGAAGATAATGCCAACAGGCCCCGAGGATTATATCTCTAGGTTTTGCTCAGGTCTTGGGCTGGACGCTGAGGTTGAAGCAAAGGCACACGAGCTTATCAAAGCCGCTCAGGAGAAAGAGCTGACAAGTGGCCGTGGACCGACTGGCATAGCAGCTTCAATAATTTACATAGCAAGTGTTCTGTGTGGAAAGAGAAGAACTCAAAGGGAAGTAGCAGAAGTTGCCGGTGTAACAGAAGTAACAATCCGTAACCGATACAAAGAGCTAATTCAGAACTTGAACATAGAATTAGACATCTAAGTAGGCCTCCAAAGCGGATGCCCAGATAGTGGGTGGGCAAAATGAAAACTAAGCGAGAAGTGACAGATATAATCTTCTCACGGCTCGAACTTGACCTTAGCTCATCACTTTCAGCCGGATTAGAGTCATGGCCTCTACCAAGCCCTCCGTTTTTTGACAAGGACTTTCCTCCGAACCCTCCGAGTAGCAAAAACCAAATTTTAGAGTTGGGAATTGGCCTGTTAAAAGCCGATAAAGGAATGTTTGATAGACATCTAAATCTTGTTGTTGATTTGATAATACCACATAGAATGAACCTTACCGATGATCCATTGATTGTTCATGAACGATGGCTTTTGAGAAGACTTGATATTCTTAGCGAAAGATTGCAGTTTGCGATTGCCACTGAGTGGCTATCACAAGCCCTTGATGCTTCAAACCCCGACATTGATAGGTGGTGGTTGGCACTTGTAATGATAAATGGGCTATCAAGAAAATCATCAGGACAACCGCTACATCAGGGATATCATCTAGTAGAATCAATCGCTATTGCAGAAAGGCCAGGGACATGGCATACGAAACCAAACCCATCGGCGGCTAATATAGATTGGAATCCCCACGGAGTGGTTCCCAGAAATAGTATAGTCTCAACCAATCCAACCGGAGTCGAAGCTGCGAAATGGGTTATGAGAAACCTATCAATAGGAGATTCTGAAAGACGTATACTACTGATTGAATGGTGCAGATTACTTCTGGAAAGAGAACCCTTGATTAAGGCTCTGGAGATACCTAGAATTCTGATTGATAGTTGTAAAGATTCAGACAGCCTGGCCGCTTCTAAAGTAGTCCTTTGTTTACCTAAGTTGGCCGAAACTAATCCTTCAGCTGCATCAGAATGCGTGCGTATTCTTTCAAACAGAGAGGATTTGACAATCCGCAGAGCGATTGCAGACTC
>CESW01034631.1_pt1 | contig 12397 bp, 13 predicted proteins | sample 531171 | NCBI WGS metagenome assembly CESW01 (sample SAMEA2621859, study PRJEB7988) | marine metagenome | biome: marine biome (ENVO:00000447); feature: surface water layer (ENVO:00002042); material: "saline water (ENVO:00002010), including plankton (ENVO:xxxxxxxx)" | depth 5 m
TTTCATCTAAATGTCCATCAATATCACATAAAAAGAAGAAAGATGAAAATGAATTTTTTTCAGGAAAACTTTGAAGCTTAGTCATATTCACTCCGTTAATTGCGAATCCTGATAGAGCTGAATATAAGGCAGCAGGTCTTTCTCTTAATTTAAACAAAAGAGAAGTGATATATTTATTTTTATCAATCTCAGGCTGCATTATATCTTTTCCCATTATTAAGAATCTTGTACAATTATCATTATCGTCTTGAATATTCTCTTTTAAAATTTCTAGATTATATATTTCAGCACTTAGTTTTGATGCTATTGCAGCCTTGCTTTTATCTTTTGCTTCTGAAATATATTTAGCAGATCCTGCAGTATCTGCTCTCACGTTACCTGATAAATTACTTTTTTTTAAAAATTCTGAAGCTTGACTCAATGCTTGAGCATGAGAGTAAACATTTTTGATATCCTTTAATTTAGAACCTTTAATGCCTATTAAATTGTGATTAATTGGATAAAAGATTTCTTCATAAATGTTTAATCTGTATTTAAATATTAAATATTCTACTCCAATGTTTCCTGTTGTTTTGTTTGATTCGGGTATAATTGCCCTGATGTTGCTGTTTTCACTTGCCATCTCAAAACATTCATCAAATGTTTTACAGGGAATGGTCTCTATGGTTGGATACAGATATTTGGCGCAACTCTCGCTATAACTTCCTGCAATGCCCTGGTAAACTATCTTCATTATATTATTTTTTAAAAGATTTTATGTAATCTTCTAGATCTTTTTTTGTATCAATGCCACTAGAAAAATAGTTTGCCATTATTACGTTAATTTTCATATTATTATCAATAGCTCTTAGCTGCTCCAGTTTTTCTTTAGTTTCATTTTCAGTTTTTTCAAAATTTACAAATTTTTTTAAAGCCGAATACTTATATAGATATACTCCAAAATGCTGGTAGATATGGCTAGAGCTTTTTTTTTTAATAGCTCTATGAAAGTTTAAAGCTTCTATTGTTGAATTATCAGATATCTTATTTTTTGTAATAACTTTTACTATATTTTTGTTACTATAATCTTCTTTTTTCTTAATACTGTATGCTAAAGTTGTAATATTTAAATTTTTTTCCTTTGATAATTTATTTAAATTTTTAATATCTAAAGGATTAATCATTGGTTCATCACCTTGAATATTCATAACAAAATCTGTATCTTTTAAGTTCAATTTTTGTGAAGCCTCAAATACTCTATCAGTACCAGTTGTATGCTTAACATCCGTCATTATGAATTTGCCTCCATTTTTTCTTACCTCTGTGGCAATTTCCTGGTTACAAGTTGCAACATAAACTTCTCCAATTTGGCTTTGTACTGCTTTTTCATATACATGCATAATAAGTGTTTTATTATTAATTTTAATTAAAGGCTTTTGAGGAAGTCTTGTGGCAGCTAGTCTTGATGGAATAATTATAATTGAATTGCTCATATATTTATATTTTATGCGTCTTTGGGACGCAAATTTATAAATTAAATTACGTATTAATTTTGTTTAACATGTTATACGACCTAATAAAATAAATTATGGACTCATTCGAAATAAATAAAATAATTGCAGCCGTGCTTCTTACTGCTCTAATTGTAATAGGCATTGGGAAAATTTCTGACTTAGCTTTTCATGTAGATAAACCTCAGAAATCAGCCTACAAAGTAGATATTCTGGAAAGTAGTCAAACCTCTAGCTCTGTAGCAGAAACAATTGAGGAAAAAGTTGATATTTCTGCATTACTTGCCTTAGGAGATGTTTCTCATGGCGAAAAGGTTTTCAAAAAATGTTCAGCTTGCCATTTAGTAAATAAAGGTGGAGAAAATAAAATCGGACCAGCACTGTATGGCGTATTAGGAAGAAAAGTAGCTTCAAAACAGGATTATAAATATTCTAAAGCAATGGCAGCATATGACAAAGAATGGACATTTGAAGAAATGAATGGATATTTAAAAAAACCTCAAAGCTATATTAAAGGGACTAAAATGGCATTTGCAGGATTAAGAAAAGAAAAAGATAGGGCTTCCGTTATCTTGTATCTTAATCAAAACTCAGACAATCCTATACCACTACCTTAATTTACCGAAACAGTATAATAGTATACTTTTTTGTACATGTACTCTGTTGAGAGCTTGTTGCCAAACATAAGAATTCTTACCTAAAAATACCTCATCTTCAACTTCATTACCTCTAGGCAAACAATGTAAAAAAATACAATTCTTTTTTGCATGAACCATTAATTCTTTTTTTATTTTAAATTTTTTAAATTGTTTTATCTTTTTTTTCTTATCAACTTTGTCATTCATAGATATTACCTTATCTGAGAAAATTACATCTACTCCTTCAACTGCTTCGCCTGGATCATTATATATATAAATTTTTTTATTATTCTTTTTAACCCAATCTCTAATTTTCTTCTTTGGTTCAAATTTCTTCGGACAACCAATATTTAATCTAAATGAGAATTTTACTGAAGCTTCTATTAAACTATCTAAAACATTGTTAGAATCACCTATCCAACAAATTTTTAATTTTGATATAGGTTTTTTTTTTATCTCCTCTACAGTAAAAACATCTGATAATACTTGTGTTGGATGAGACGATGGGCTTAAACCATTTATTATCGGAATAGTTAAATATTTTTTAAAGCCTTCAACTTTTTTATCACTATCTGTTCTAAACATAAAACCATCACCATATGTAGAAAGAATTTTTGCAGTATCTGCAATACTTTCCCCTCCCTGGCCTAAATGAAGCTCATTCGATCGCAAAGTTAAAGTGCCTCCTCCAAGCTGTTTAATTGCTAAATAAAAGCTTATTCTAGTCCTTGAGCTGGGCTTCTCAAACATTTGGACTAACATTTTTCCTTTTAAAGGAGCTCCTTTATCTACTTCCAGCGTACTTAATTTTTTTCTTAGTTTTTTTCCTCTTTTTGCATCAGTAATTATCTTTCTCAAATCTTTTGCTGGAATATCTTTCAAATTAATAAAATGTTTCATTTTAATTTAATTCATTGCAAACTTTGTTAATTGCTTTGAGAGCTATATCGATCTCACTTTTTCTAACGTTTAATGGTGGAAGTATTCTCACAACATTCTCTCCTGCCCTAATTGTTAATAAATTGTTTTCCATTAATTTTTTAATAAAAACAGTTTGATCATCAAAAAGTTGAAGGCCTATTAATAAACCAACTCCCCTTACTTCTTTAATAAGTTTAGGGTATTTTTTTTTTAATTTTTCCAAATTAGATATAAAATAATTTGACATTTTGTTTACATTATTAAGTAGATTTTTGTTAATTTGGTCTAAAACAGCATTGCCTACCGCCATTGCAAGAGGATTTCCTCCAAATGTAGAACCGTGGGTACCTGGTATCATTGCTTTAGCAACTTTTTTTGTCATCAAAACTGCCCCGATAGGAAAACCTCCACCAATACCTTTTGCAATAGGTACTATATCTGGTTTAACTTTTGCGTATTCAAAAGCAAAAAACTTGCCACTTCTTCCGATCCCACATTGTACTTCATCAAGTATTAAAAGTATTCCTTTTTGGTTACAAAGATCTCTTATAGCTTTGATACACCAATTTGGGATCACTTTAATGCCTCCTTCTCCCATGACAGTTTCTATCATAATGGCTGCAGTATTTTTGTTAATTAATTTTTTGAGTTTCTTGTGGTCACCAAATTTAAAATGATCAAAACCTGGGGTTTTTGGCCCAAATCCTTGCATCATTTTTTTTGAACCACTTGCATGAATTGCTGCTATTGTTCTTCCATGAAATGAATTTTTGATACAAATTATTCTGTTTTTGTTTTCTTTTCCAATTGAGTAAAAGTATCTTCTAGCGACTTTAATCGCAGCTTCTGTAGCTTCCGCACCGCTATTCTGAAAAATAACAGAATCTGCAAAAGTTTTTTTAACCAATCTACTAGCTAATTTTTCTCCCTCTGGTATTTTAAAGGCATTAGATACATGCCAAAGTTTTTTTGATTGTTTATTAATTGCATTAATAAGTTTTTTATTTGAATGCCCCAAAGAATTGACTGCAATGCCTTGGACAAAATCTAAATATTTTCTACCTTTAGCTGTTATAAGAAAACTACCTTTGCCTTTAACAAATGATAAATTTTTTCTTTTATAATTAGGTGCTAAAGCGCTCATATTTACTTATATTTTTTTTTACTACATTTGAAAGTTTAATTTGCAACCACAAGTTATAAATCTAGTTTATTTGTTGAAAAATATTAAAAAATACTTGCTTTAAATCTGGAATATGCAAGATCATGTTATATAGAATTTAATTAACACTAAATATAGTATTATTGATGAGTTGGACTGACGAAAAAGTAAATAAATTAAAAGAACTTTGGGGTAAAGGTCAAACAGCTAGTCAAATAGCTGAGATAATTGGTGGGGTTTCTAGAAATGCAGTTATTGGAAAAGCTCACCGTCTAAATCTTTCATTAAAAATAAAAACAAGAACAGTATCGAACAAAAATAAAAATGCTTTTAAAGTAAATAACGAAACTAATTTCAAAGGAAGAAGGGGAAAGTTCAAGTCACTTCTCCTAAAAAAGGATTTCGAACCTGCAAAAAATCTCAGTTTAGAAGAACTTACTGAAGATACTTGCAAATATATGGAAGGAAATCCAAATGAAAAAGATGCAAGCTTTTGTGGAAGAAAAAACGTAGAGAAATTTTCTTATTGTCCCTTGCATTTAATGATTGTATTTCAGCCTAAAGGAAAAAAAGAGGAATTGGTTGAGAAAGATGAAGATATGCCAAAATTTATTCAAAAAAAAATTAAAACAGCTTAATCTAATAATTTTTTTTTAGCTCTATTGAATTCCTCATCTGATATAGTTCCTTCTTTTCTCAAATTGTTGAGTTTATCTATTTCATCCGATATTTTTAAATTATTTTCATCAATTTCGTAAGCGTCGTCATTTTCAAGCTCTTCTTTATTAGTGCTGTCATTATTATTTCTTCTTGCCTCTATCCCCATGCTAATTGGTTTTGCTGCAATAAATATTACTGCTATTAATAAAAAAGCACAGATTCCTATAACTAAATATGTCATTTTGTTTTTTTTAAATTATTGTCTTTAGCATATTGTCCACCAGATCTCCAGTTATAAGAATATTTTTCTACTTCTAAATCAAATTTTCTAGTTGTTTGAAAACCCAAATCGTAATTGGTTTTATAAATTCCTGAATTACAATTATCATATTTTAATAAATTAAGTTGATCTTCGGTAAGTAACGGTTTAGGGAATAATTGTAATATTTTAGCTGAAAGTTTTGCAATTGGCAAAGGCAATGGGAGTAAAATTCTATTCTTATCAATTGCATTTAACAATTTTTGCATTATTTCTTTAAAAGTTAAAACCTCAGGACCTACGCATTCCATTATTATACTTTTGTTTTGACTTTCAATTAAATTATAAATTATATCAACTAGATCAGTCACATGGATAGGTGCAAATTTAGTCCTTCCATTATAGTATATGGGCATTATAGGTAGAACATTAAGCAAAGACATAAAATTTGTAGTAAAATTATCATCAACTGAATAAACAATTGATGGTTTAAGTATTATATGATTCTTAAAATTTTTGATTATTTTTTTTTCACCATTAAGTTTACTATGTGCATATTTGCTATCTTTAGATTCTTCAATTCCCAAAGCTGATAAATGTATGAACTTTTCTAAAGAATATTTTTTTGCTTTTTGTGATAGCATGTCAGGTAAATCTGTGTGAATTAATTTAAACTGACCTTTATTTTTCTCATATAATATACCAATTAAGTTAATGCAGATTGATACACTTTTCATTAATTCATCTATTTTATGGCCATTAAAATTTTTCAATTCTACTAATTTTAAGTATCCTGGATTTGCTTGAGTTTTTAATATATAGCCAGTTCGGTGTATATTGCGGGTGACTGCAGTAATCTTATAGTTATTTTTAGTGAGCTTTCTTATTAAATTTCTGCCTATTTGGCCAGATGCACCGAAAAGTAGAATTTCTTTTTGTTTCATATATATATTTATCAAATGACTTTAGATATTAAATTACACAAAGATGATTTGCCAGATCAATTAGCTCTAGGTGACAAAATAGCAGTAGATTGTGAATTTATGGGCCTGAATGTTGAAAGGGATAGTCTGTGCCTTGTTCAAATTTCAACTGGTAACAATGATGCTCATATTGTCAAATTAAACAGAGAAACATATAATGCTCCAAATCTAAAAAGCACTCTTAAAAATAAAAACATTAATAAAATATTTCACTATGCAAGAGCTGACTTATTATTTATTAAAAAATATCTTAATGTTGATGTTGTAAACGTTAATTGTACTAAGATAATGAGCAAAATTGCAAGAAGTTACAGCGATAAACATGGTCTAAAAGATTTAATCAAAGAATTTACTGGAAATGATATCAGTAAAAATTTGCAATCATCCGATTTTGGAGGAGACTTATCTGAAAAGCAATTACAATATTGCGCTAAAGATGTGGTTTTCTTACACAAAATATTTTATTCTTTAGAAAAAATTTTGATTAGAGAAAAAAGAGATAAATTATATTATGAAACTATAGAATTTATAAATACTAGAGTTAATTTAGATATTGCATCTTTTACTACTGATATTTGGTCTCATTAAATGAATAATAAAAAAATTCAAGAAATTGGCAAAAGCGTAATTCAGTTTGAAATTGACGCTCTAAAAAATTTAAAAAAACATATAGGAATTAATTTTAACAAAATATTAAAAATAATACTTAATTGTAAGGAGGGAAAAGTTATTATATCTGGAGTTGGCAAAAGTGGTATTATTGGAAAAAAATGGGCAGCAACTTTGTCATCAACTGGAACTCCTGCTTTCTTTTTGGATGCATCTAGTGCCAGTCATGGTGATATGGGACAAATAACATCAAAAGATTTAGTTATATTAATAAGTAATAGTGGAGAAAGTGATGAACTAAAAAATATAATTCAATATACTTCAAGAAATAGGAATATTAAATTAATTGGAATTACATCAAAAAAAGATTCGGTTTTATATAAAAATTCTGATGCTTCTTTTCTGATGCCAAATATAAAAGAGGCGGGTCTAGAAAATATAGTACCAACATCCTCAACAACAGCGCAATTAGCTTTGGGAGATGCAATAGCAATGGCCTGCATGAAAAACAAAAATTTTACCAAATTAGATTTTAAAAAATTTCACCCTAGCGGATCATTATCTATAAAACTTAAAACAGCAGGAGATTTAATGATAAAAGGAAACAAAATTCCTAAAATAAAAGAAAATACTATTATGAGAAAAGCCATTAAAATTATAAATAGCAAAAAACTAGGAGTATTAATTATAACAAAAAAAAATGGCCATACATGCGGGATAATAACTGATGGTGACCTTAAAAGAATAGCTCAGAAATACTCTAACTTTGATAGTATTGAAGTAAAAAAGGTTATGAAAAGAAATCCAGTAAGTATAAACGAGAATACATTAGCTGCCTCTGCATTGTCTCTTATGAACTTGAAAAAGATTACATCTTTATGTGTGCATAAGAAAAAATTAAAAAAAAAAACAGTTGGATTATTACATATGCATGACATTTTAAGATCAAATATAAATTAATGTCTATAAAATCACTGCTTCAAGTAATATTATTTTTATTAATTATTATAATAATAGGGGGTATTTATTTTTTATATTTTTATTCTGGACCGATTAAAAATAAAGAAGTTGTTGTGAATGAACTTGGTTTACAAAACTCAGAAAATAAAAAGGAATTAACAGCAACACAAGAAATATTAGAAGTAATTAATACTAAACAAAATAAAGAAATCGAGAAAGTCGCTGATATTTCTAAAGAGAATTTCAACAACAATAAAATTCCAATTAAGGAAAAAAAAAATAAAGAAATTCGAAACAATGAAAACACTAATAAAAATTTAGAAAATTTCACTAAAAATATTGAATATGTAACTACCAATAAAAATGGTGATGTCTTTAAAATTATCGCTGAGTATGGAAAAACTAATTTGCAAGATAGTAATATTTTAGATCTTGTGAATGTTGATGGTTCAATTATATCTGGTAATCGATCAGATATATACATTTCATCGATTTACGCAGAATACAACTATTCTAATAGAAACTCTAAATTTTATAAAAATGTTAAAATTAACTATGATAATAAAATTATTAAATGCGATAATTTAGATTTAAATTTTATTGATAATATTGCAGTTGGATACAACAATGTTACTGTTGAAGACAATAATTCCTTTATGAAAGCAAATAAAATCACTATGAATATGTTAACTAAAGATATAAGTATAAATTCTGACGACAAAATTGAGATAACGACAAACTAATGGCATTAATTAAAAAATTTCGAATACAAAGTTATAAAACAACGGTACCTATTGTTGAATTAAAGAATATTTCAGTATTTTATAATAAAAGGCAAATCATAGATAATTTAAATTTAAAAATAAATAAGCAAGAAATACTGGGTATGCTGGGCCCAAATGGAGTTGGTAAATCAACTATATTTAACTTGATTACTGGCTTGAAAGATCCAAATTATGGAGAAATATATATTGATGGAACAAAATCTACAAAACTTCCAATTAATGAACGTTTTACTAAATTTAAATTAGGTCTAGTCCCACAATATGGTGGTTTAATACATGATTTAACTTTATATGATAATTTAAATCTTGTTTCCGAAATACATATTAAAGATAAAGAATTAAGAGAGCATAAAGTTAATAAATTGATAAGTCAATTTGAGTTTGAATCATTATTAAAGATAAAATCAAAAAATTTATCAGGTGGTCAAAAGAAAAAACTTGTAATTGCAATGGCATTAATTAATGATCCAAAAATTTTACTATTAGATGAACCTTTCGCGGCTTTAGATATTTTAACAATTAAAATGCTACAAGAAATAATACTCAATTTGCAGTCTTCTCAAGAAATTTCCATAGTTGTTTGCGATCACCAAGCAAGAGATCTTTTAAATTGTGTAGATAGGGCAATTATACTTTCTAATGGAAAAGTAATTGCATCAGGAAGTCCAAACGAGGTAATAAGCAACAAAGATGCTAAGACGATGTATTTTGGAGATGAATTTAATATAAGCTAATTCATGAATGAAAAATTACATAATAATTAAAAAAAAAATTAAGAGTTTTAATAATACGATTAATGTAAGTGGAGATAAAAGTATATCAATAAGGTGTATACTATTAGCCTCTCAAGGCATCGGTTCATCAAAAATATATAATTTACTGGAGTCCGAGGACGTGATGAATTCATTAAAGTCTATTAAAAAATTAGGAATAAATTATAAAAAGATAAGTAACTATTACCTAATAAAAGGGCTTGGTCCAAATGGATTTAATACAAATAAGAAAATTATTCTAAATGCTGGAAACTCTGGTACTTTTGCAAGGTTAATTCTAGGTTTGCTTGTTAACACTAATAATGAAATTAAAATAATAGGAGATAAAAGTCTTTCAATTAGAGATTTTTCAAGAGTGACTGAGCCTCTAAAAAAATTTGGAGCAATCATAAGTTCAAATAAAAATAATTTACCAGTCAAAATAAATGGTACAAATTTTTTAAGACCAATTAATTATGAAGAAAAATTAGGAAGTGCACAATGTAAAAGCACTGTAATTCTAGCTGCTATAAAAACCCCAGGTATAACAAAAATAAAAGCAAAAAAATCAAGAGACCATACAGAGCTACTTTTAAAAAACCTAGGTTTTCCGATAAAAGTTAATCAGAAAAAAAATTTTGATTTTATAGAGATTAATGGTCAGAATAATTTTAGAGGATTTGAATACACCATTCCCGGAGATATTAGTTCATCTGCATTTTTTTTAGTTTTAACTCTTTTGTCTAAAGAGTCAAAATTGAAAATAAAGAATGTAAATGTAAACAAATCAAGAACAGGAATTATTAAGATTTTAAATATGATGAATGCAAATATACTTTTAAAGAATAAAAAGATATACAAAGGTGAAGCAGTCTCAGATATCTATATAAAAAGTAAAAATAATCTTAAGGGTATAAAATGTCCAAAAAGTTTAAACAGTTCAGCAATTGACGAGTTTCTATTAATTTTTTTAGTAGCTGCAAAATCTAAAGGAATTTCATCTTTTAAAAATTTGACTGAATTGAATAAAAAAGAAAGTCCTAGATTAGATATAGCAGTAAATTTTATAAAAAAAATTGGGATAAAGGTAACAAGAAATAATGATGATATTAAGATATATGGTAATCCCAACTTAGAGTTAAGTGGCAAATTTATTATCAACAATTTCAAAAAAGATCACAGAGTTTTTATGATGTCTTGTATAGCTGCATTAACTCTTGGAGGTAAATGGAAAATTTATGATAAAGATTCTATAAATTCTTCTTTCCCAAAATTTTTGAAATTAATAAAAAAACTTGGCGCTAAGATAAATTGAATAAAAGAAAAAATATTATTACTGTCGCAATCGATTCACCGGCTGCAGCTGGTGCTGGAACTCAAGCCAAATTTATAGCAAAGGAATATAATTTGTTGTATTTAGATACTGGAAAAATTTATAGACTTATCGGTAAAATAAAATTAACTGCTGGTAAAAAATTTAACTACAGTTTTATTAAAAAAAAAATTAGTAATATTAAAATTAATCAATTAAATAACACAAAATTAATTTCAGACGATATAGCAAAATGTGCATCGATCGTCGCTAAAGACAACAATATTAGAAAATTAGTAAAAAAATTTCAATTAAATTGCGCCTACAATCCTCCAAAAAAATATTCTGGATCTGTCCTTGACGGAAGAGATATTACTTCTGTAATTATGAAAGATGCGATGTTTAAATTCTATATTACTGCAAATTTAAATATCAGGGCTAAACGTAGGTATAAAGAATTTAAAAAATTAAAAAAAAAGATTAGTTACAAAGAAGTTCTAAAAAGCCTAAGAAAACGTGACTATTTGGATAAAAATAGAAAGCATAGTCCATTAAAAAAAACACAAGATTCAATCTTGATTAATACTTCTAAATTAAGTAAGAAAGCGTGCTTTATTAAAATAAAAGGAATAATTGATAACAAAATAAATACTTAATGGAAATTTACAAAGACCTAAAATCGCCAGAAATTCTGCATTTTGAAAAACTACTGAACTCTCAACTATCAAAAAATAAAATAGAAGAAGGCAAAATTATAGATGGTAAAATTACTAAAATAACTGAAAAGTTTGTATTCGTTTTTATACCTGGATTAAAAAGTGAACCTATTGTCGATATAAATGAACTAAAAATAATTGGTTTAAAAGATAGGATTTTAGTCGGAGAGAATATACCAGTTTTATTAGAAAAAATTGAAGATAAGAATGGCGAGGTGGTTGTATCAGCAATAAAAGCTCAAAAGATTAAAGGATGGTACGAGTTAGAGAAAGCGTACGAAAATAATGTATCTATAATAGGTAAAATTACAAGCAAATGTAAGGGCGGTGTTATAGTTGAGCATAGCGAAACTGGCTCTTTGATGTTTTGTCCTGGATCCCAAATCAGTGACAAGCCTCTAAAAAGTATAGATCATTTAATAGGAGTAGAGCAAAAATTTGCAATTATAAAATTAGACAAAATAAGAGGAAATGCATGTGTTTCGAGACGACAAATTGTTTCTTCTAATAAGAGAGAAGATAAAGCAAAAATAGTTGAAAAGTTTAAGGTTGGAGATATTATCAAAAACGCAGTAGTTAAAGGATACTCTTCCTTTGGATGTTTTTTTGAGGTTAATAACGAAATTGATGTTTTGGTCCATTTACAAGAAATTTCTTATTCAAGAGTTAATCATCCCGATGAAATATTTAATATTGGTGAAAAACACGATTTAAAAGTCATCTCTATTGATAATGAAAAATTACAAATTGGTTGTTCAATAAAACAATTATCTCCTGACCCATTTGAGCATATTAGTAATTACAGAATTGGTGAAAAATATAAAGTTAAGGTTGATAAAATAACTGATTATGGATGTTTTTGCTCTCTAGAGCCAGGTCTTAGCACTTTATTACATAGTAGTGAAATGAGCTGGACGAAGAGAAATATAATACCGAAAAAATTATTTAAAGTAGGAGACATGATTGACTGTGTAATTACTGAAATTGATAAAGAAAAAAGAAGAATAGCAATTTCACATAAATTAACGATAGAAAATCCCTATGTAACATTTGAAAACAAATATCCAGAAGGTAGTGAGGTTAATGGGATTGTTTCAAGCTACAACGAATACGCACTATATGTTAAGCTTGATGATTTTGAAATCGATGG
>CESW01052258.1_pt1 | contig 12372 bp, 14 predicted proteins | sample 531171 | NCBI WGS metagenome assembly CESW01 (sample SAMEA2621859, study PRJEB7988) | marine metagenome | biome: marine biome (ENVO:00000447); feature: surface water layer (ENVO:00002042); material: "saline water (ENVO:00002010), including plankton (ENVO:xxxxxxxx)" | depth 5 m
AGATATACAGCAAGAAATTTGTAGTAAAATCAATGGTTTAGAAAGCGCAAGAATTATAAGACCTGGATATGCTATAGAATACGACTTTGTTGACCCAAGGGAACTTTTTCTAACTCTCGAGACAAAGAAAATTAGAAATCTTTACTTAGCGGGTCAAATTAATGGAACTACTGGATACGAAGAGGCAGCTGCACAAGGATTAATAGCGGGGGCAAATGCCGCTCTAGCTTTTAAAGGTGTAGAACCATTTATTCTCGATAGATCTGAGGCATATATAGGTGTCATGATAGATGACCTAGTGACCAAGGGTGTAGCAGAGCCTTATAGAATGTTCACATCAAGAGCCGAATATAGACTGTCACTAAGATCAGATAATGCTGACTTAAGACTTACACAGATGGGTATAAATATTGGTATTATAAGTGAAGAAAGAAAGCTATTATTCAAAGAAAAACACACTCAACTGACAAAAATTCACTCTAAAATGGAGAAATTGAAAATTACGCCCTCAAAAATTGAAAAATTTGCTATAAATATTGCAAAAGATGGTATTAGCAGATCAGCAAACCAGATATTAGGACAAAAATCAGTAAATATGAACAAAATAAGGGAAATATGGCCTGAAATCAACTATGTTTCACGTGAAATTGATGAACAATTAGAAATTAATTCACACTATAAAGGTTACTTAAAAAAGCAAAAGGCTGATATATTGGCGTTTAAAAGAGATGAAAACTTGTTAATTCCAGAAAATATAAATTATGACGATTTTTCTGGACTTTCAAATGAAGTAAAATCAAAATTCAAAAAAATTAAACCAAAAACAATGGGTCAAGCACTAAGAATTGATGGTATTACGCCAGCTGCTGTATATATTTTGTTGTCACATGTTAAAAGAAAGTCTATTAAGCATATAGCTTGATTGATTCGAATATTTTAAAAATTAATGGATATTTAAAATCAAATGTTTCACGTGAAACATTGGATGAACTTCAATCTTACTCGAAAGCAATAATCCACAAAAATAAAACTATAAATTTAATCAGTAGGACTACCGAAAAATCAATAAAATCAAGACATATTTTAGATAGTGCACAAACCATTGATTTTATTAATAAAAATGATATTAAAATATGCACAGACTTGGGCTCAGGCGCTGGGTTACCTGGTATAGTTTTAGGAATTTTGATGAAACCAAAAAAACAAGTATTTAAGCTAATTTTATACGAAAAAAGCTACCATAAAAGTATTTTTTTAAAAGAGATGACAAAAAAGTTTAATTTAAATTCAGAAATTCATAAAAAAAATATTTTTAAAGAAAGAAATTTGATTACTGATGTGATCATTTGTAGAGCGTTCAAACCACTTCCCGTAATTTTCCAAATTGCTAAAACTAATTTTAAACATTTTAAGTATATTATTCTATTTTTAGGAAAGAGTGGTAGAAAAATTTTAGATGATGCAACAAAAATTTGGAATTTTGATTATGAAGAAAAAAAAAGCTTAACAAATAATGAATCTATGATTTTAAAAATTTCAAACTTAAGGAAAAAAAACTGAAAAACAAAATAAATTACAAACAAAATATTATTTTCAAAATATAAATAATTAAAGGAGATAAAAAATATTACTTAAAAAATTTAATAAATAAAAAAAATGGAAAAAAAAGTTATTTCAATAATAAATCAAAAAGGTGGAGTGGGGAAAACGACTACCGTAATAAATTTAGCAGCTGGTTTGTCAATGAAAGGAAAAAAAATTCTCGTGATAGATCTTGATCCACAAGGTAATGCCACTACGGGGCTTGGATTATCAAATCTAACAAGCTCTGAGATTACGATTTACAGTGTTCTGAATGGAAATAAGAAAATTTCGGAGGTCATTCAAAAAACAAACTTTTCTAATCTTCATTTAATTACTTCGAATGTAGATTTATCAGGGCTTGAAGTGGAAACAGCTGGAGATAACCGCAGGGCTTTTAAATTAAAGGACGAATTAGCCTCTATTTTAAATGATTCTAGACTGTCATATGATTATATACTGATTGATTGTCCACCATCACTGAGTTTGCTGACAATAATGGCATTGGTAGCATCTGATGCTTTAGTGGTTCCACTTCAGACTGAATTTTTTGCTCTTGAAGGGCTAACACAACTTATGAAAACTATTGAAAGAATAAAATCAAACTTAAATCCCTCATTAGATATAAAAGGTATACTTCTTACTATGTACGATAAGAGAAATAGACTTTCAGGACAGGTAGAGAGAGAAGCAAGAAACTACTTTAAAGAAAAAGTGTACTCAACGGTAGTTCCAAGGAACGTGAGATTGTCCGAGGCACCATCCCATGGCATTCCAGTTCTTTTATATGATATGGTCTGTCCAGGAAGCAAGGCTTATTTAAGATTTACTGAAGAATTTTTAGAAAAAGAGAAACAAGTAGAGAGTGCGGCATGATAAACCCATTTAAAAATAAGAAAGGACTTGGCAGAGGTTTGTCATCTTTAATAGGTGATAGTGATATAAAAATGTCTAATAATAAAATTTCTATAAGCTCAATAGTCCCTAACAAAAACCAACCTAGAAAATTATTTGAAGAGGAAGCTTTAGAAGAGCTCACCAATTCAATAAAGGAAAGAGGTATTATCCAACCATTGATAGTAAGAAAATTGGATGATGAAAACGATAAATATGAATTAGTCGCTGGAGAAAGAAGATGGCAATCCGCTCAGTCAGCAGGCCTAAATGAAGTACCGGTAGTAATTATTAAAGCAGATAATTTAAAGTCATTAGAGTTAGCCATCACAGAAAATGTTCAAAGAAAAGATTTAAATCCAATAGAGGAAGCAGAAAGTTATAAAAATTTAATTGAAAACTTTGGTTATGATCAAGATAAGGTTTCCAAATTTATTGGAAAAAGTAGAGCATATATTACAAATTCTTTAAGATTGTTAAGCTTACCCGATAAAATAATAAATATGGTAAGGCTTGAAAAAATTACTCAAGGTCACGCAAAAATTTTAATTGGTTTAGATAACGCTTTGCTTTTAGCAGACAAAATAATTAAAAAAAATCTGTCAGTAAGACAAACTGAAAGTTTAGTTAGAATTTTAAAAAAAGGGCTAAAAATAAATTTTAAAACTAGAGACTCCAATATTATTTCAGCAGAAAAGGAGTTATCTAGTAAAATAGGTATGCGTGTTTCGCTAATTAGTAAAAAAGATAATTCAGGTACTATAACTTTTGAGTATAAAGGTTATGATCAGTTAGATAGATTAATTAATATAATTAAAAATAATTATTAATAATTTAACATAAAATTGAATAATATATTTAAAGAATTTTGTGAATTATTCTTAATTAAACTTTCGATCTCATTTATTTGATAAATTTTGTTTTTTAAATCAGTTAGTTTCCAGTTATTAACTTGTTTTTTAACAATCTCTTTATCCTTCCAAAATATTGATGGTTTTGTGTTAGAAATTACCTCCTCAAGGTTATTATTTTTTTGAAATCTTTCAATAATATTGAGTAATCTTTTTGATTTATTTAGCACTGTTCTTGTTATTAGAATACAATCATCTTGAGAAAAATTATTTTCATTTAAAATTTTAACAACATTTTTTAAATTTTTTTCTAAAAAACTATCCGCTAATTCACTAATTCCAAAATTTTCTGCCAGATTGCTCAGTTTACTAACAACCTCAAAGTCTATATTTTTGTTTGAAAATGAGTAATTCAAAATTTTTACTAGTTCAATTTTAATATTTTCTCGATCACCACTACTTCGGTTTACTAATAAATTTACAGATTCCCTCGATAATTTAATTTTATTTTCTCTTAAAAAATTTATTACAAGTTGAGTTAATTCACTTGAACTCTCTTCATAGAATGGGACAGTAATTAATTTGCTGTTTCTTTCAAATAATGAACGCAACTTTGATCTCTTTTCTAATATTTCACTTTTTAAAATTATTGAAATATCATTAATTTCACTATTATTAATTTCTTCAATATATTTACTTATTTTGTCTGAAACTCTTGAAATTATTAATATTTTTTTACTTTCAAATAATGACTTTGTCAGTATCTCAGTTGCAATAACATCAAAATTATTTATAAATTCTTTTTCGTCGTATCTTATTATTTTTCCATCAAAGTTTTTTAAAAAAAAATCACTGATTACATCGTCTTTAAATCCATTATTTTTTCCATAAAATAAATAAATATTATATTTTTTTTTTTCAATTTTTTTTAATTCATATTGTTTGATTATCATTATTCTCTAGAAATTATGTTAATCAATATTTCATCTGATATATTTTCTGAAATACTATTTAAAATATTTTTTTCAAACTTATTCAGTTCAAATTTATCAGTTATATTATTGTAAGTTGTTTGTTTTTCAATTGTATCTTTTAAAAATTCATCTCCATTGTTAAAAACTACATAATTTAAATAAATTTTTAGTTTATAAATAGTGGGATCACCTTTAGCATTTGATGAAATAACCTCCCTCTCTTTCTTTGTTGTAAAATTAATATCATATTTTTTTATGCCAGAAGTTTTCTTAGATAAGTTGGATTTTACAATCTCATTAATATTATTTTCTCCTTCATGAGAAATACTATCAAAACTGAAATTATAATTTTTATTTTGAAGTGCAGGTTCATATAGACATCCACTTAATATTAGAATAAATAATAATATAAATTTATAATTCATTTAGTAGAACGTTTATTAGTCTATTTTTCACAAAGATTGTTTTTTTTATTTTTGTATTTTTTAAAAATTTTTGAAGATTTTTGTTACTCTCAATGGTTTTTAATACCTCATTTTCTTTAGCATCTTTCTTAATTTTTAATAAATCTCTTTTTTTTCCATTTATCTGTATTACAAAATTCACATCTTCATCTTGCAATATTTTTTTATCATATATTGGCCATTTAACATCTTCTTTAACATCAAGGCTATTTAAACATTCACTTGTGAAATGAGGTATTAAAGGTGAAAAACAAACAATAATTTTAATATAGTTTTGTTTTAAATTGTTTAAATTTTTATTTTTCTTTATGAAACTAATAAGAAAATTATACGTTTCATATATATTAGCTACAATAACATTATAATTAAATTTATCTAAATTATTAGTTACTTTAGATATAATTTGATTTGTAAATTTCTCAATTTCATTATTAAAAATTTCAGATTTTTCATTTGTTATTTTATTTTTTATTTCAAGATGTAACTGCCAAAATTTTTGAATAAATTTATAAGATGAAACCATTCCTTGATCAGACCATTGCACATCTTTTTCTGGAGGGCTATCTGAAAGAATAAATAATCTAACCGAGTCTGCTCCATAATTTTTAATAATAAATTCAGGATCAATCACATTTTTTTTTGATTTCGACATAGATTCAGATGGTCCAACTTTAATTATTTCATTGTGATTTTTTTTTTTTACTAATTTATTATTAACTTTTTCAACCTCATCTGGACTTAACCATCTATTATTTTCATCTTTATAAGTTTCGTGGCAGACCATCCCTTGAGTAAAAAGGTTCTTAAAAGGTTCTTTGATATTAAAATCATTATTTTTATAGTCTAACGCTCTCATAAAAAATCTTGAGTATAATAAATGCAAAATAGCATGTTCAACACCACCTATGTATTGATCAACGGGCATCCAATAATCTACGTCTTCTTTTTTAAAACCGTATTCCTTTTCCTTCGGAGAGCAAAAACGTAAGTAATACCAAGAAGAACATACAAATGTATCTAAAGTGTCTGTCTCTCTAATTAATTTTTTTCCATTAATTTCAATTTCTTTCCAATCTTTGGCTTTATCTAGTGGATTACCTTTAACATTTAAATCAATATTTTCTGGAAGTTTTACCGGTAGCATTGACTTAGGGATTGAATGTGGCCGTCCGTTTTCATCATACGCAATAGGAATAGGACAACCCCAATATCTTTGTCTAGAAACTCCCCAATCCTTTAGCCTGTAATTAATTTTTTTTTTCCCAAGTTTCCTTTTTTCAAGAATTTCTATGGTTTTTTCTACTGATTTGTCGGGTGCTTTCAGCCCATTTAAAAAATTAGAATTAATTAAAATGCCGGGTCCAGGGTAAGCTTCACTTTCAACTTTAAAAGTATCTTTTTCATCAAAAGGTTTAACAACAGTTTTAATTTTTAATTTATATTTTTTGGCAAAATCGAAATCTCTTTGATCATGTGCTGGACAGCCAAATACTGCTCCAAATCCATACTCCATTAAGACAAAATTAGCAAAGTACACAGGAACTTTTTCATCGTGATTTAAGGGATTAACTGCGGTTAATTTTGTTCTAAATCCTATTTTTTCTCCTACAGCAATTGCTTCTTCGGTTGTTCCTGTTTTCGAACATTCTTCTCTAAACTTTAAAAACTCAGGATCTGCTTCGTAATATTTTGAAATTTCGTGATCAACTGAAACTGCTAAAAAGGAGAAACCGAATAAAGTATCCGGCCTTGTTGTAAAACATTTTATTTTTTTTACAGGGAAATTTCCCTCAATTTCAAATTCGATTTCACAACCAAAAGATTTACCAATCCAGTTTTTTTGCATTAATTTAACTTTATTCGGCCACGATTCCAGGTCGTTAAGACCATTCAATAAATCTTGTGAAAATTTAGAAATATTAAAAAACCATTGATTCAGTTTTTTTCTTTCTACTAAGGCTCCAGACCTCCATCCTCTTCCATCAATGACTTGTTCGTTTGCCAAGACAGTTTTATCAATTGGATCCCAATTTACATAATTTTCTTTTCTATATACCAATTTTTTCTCTAACAATTCTAAAAAAAAAATTTGTTGATGTTTATAATATTCTTCAGAACAAGTAGATATTTCCCTATCCCAATCAATTGAGAGACCTAATTTTTTTAATTGAGATTTCATGCTTGATATATTCGAATTAGTCCACTCTTTAGGGTCTAATTTATTATCCCTTGCGGCATTTTCAGCTGGCATACCAAAGGCATCCCAACCCATTGGATGCATTACGTTGAAACCCTGTAAATATTTATATCTAGATAGCACATCACCTATTGTATAATTTCTGACATGTCCCATATGAATCTTCCCAGATGGGTAAGGAAACATCTCCAAACAATAGAATTTATTCTTTTTTTTATCTAATTCTGTTTTGTGCTTTTTGTTTTCAAGCCAGGATTTTTGCCACTTTTCTTCTATTTCCTTAAAATTGTATCTTTCCACTTTACTTAAATTTTATTATCAATTATCTTTTAACTGAGAATTAATATATTTTTTTTTCTTTTTCGATTGATTTGTTTTTTCATATACAGCTGCTTGAGTAAGAATTTTTTTTGTTAATTGATTTGATAATTCTTCAGATCGATCAGTAACTTGACAGTTTTCTTGCATGGAGCATTTTTTATAAAATACTTTTATAGCGAGTGCATCAGATCTTATCTCATTACTTAAAAATCTTATTGAAATTTTTACAGCTTCATTATCCGAATTGCCATCGTTGTACCAGTCAGTGACTATTATTCCTCCACTATAATTTGCCAATGCTAACGGCATAAAATCTAAAGTGTCTAAAGATGCCCTCCAAAGTTCATTAGAGCTAGCAAAATCAAATTCACCAGAACTGTTATTATTACCAATACCACCCAATCTAAATCCTCTTCCTTCTTCAATATTTTTTTGCACTCTGTCTTTATAGTTAGGTGGAATTTTCCTAGCATCCCCTCTGTTTGCGCAGGCAGATAAAACAAATGTGCAAAATAAAACACAAACAAAAAATTTGTTAAATTTATTAATGATCATTAGTATAAATATTTAGTATTTTTACTTATAATATAAATTAATCATAAAATTGTTAATTTTATTGATCTATTTATGATGCAAATATGCAACACTCTATTAAAAAAATTTGTAATAATATCAATAATTTAAGAATTTACTTAGTTTTTTGATAAAAAAACACTGTTTAATATTAATATTAACATAATACGAAGGAGTATTAAATATGAACAAACTAAAAAAAATAGGGTTAACAGCATTAGCTGGTTCCCTAGTAGCAGGTGCTGTAAATGCTGCTGATATGTCAGTAACAGGTTCTGCTGCAATCACGTTAACAGGTGGTGACGATAATGCTACTACTGGTAATGGTTTTACAATGGGTGATTCTCTTACGTTTTCTGCTTCAGGAGAAGTAAATGATATTGGAGTTACTTTAAGTTATGAGTTAGATGGTCAGGGTGCTGCTACAGACACTTTTGATGATCACTCAATCACTTTAGACTTCGGTGATCCGGGTACTTTAGTATTTGCTGGTCACGGTGGTTCAAGTGCAATGAGCGCAAGAGATGACGTAATGCCAATCGCATATGAAGAGCCATGGGATGTTGTAACTGGTGCAGATGCTGGTATCATTAATGGTGCGAGTGGTGAAAATATGTTCACATACACATATAATCACGATTCAGGCTTCACAGTTGTTGCTGCATACTTAAACGCAAGTGATTCTCAATCTGATGTATCTTACTCAGACTTTGCAGTTGAATACACTGGTATAGATGGTTTAAGACTTGGTTACGCTGCTGGAGATGTAGAAGTAGTAACTAATACTAAAACTGAAGAAAATACAATGTTTGCAACATACGCTTTAGATGCATTCACTATTGGTGTACAAGTATCAGAGTCAGACAGTAATGCAGCAAATGGTGACACAGAGTCAACTGGTGTTGGTGTTTCATACCAAGTTAATGAAGACCTAACTGTTTCTTATGGACAACACAATATCGAATACGCTACAGGTGATGACCAAGAGTCAGCTGGTGTTGGTGTTTCTTACACAATGGGATCAATGTCAATCAGTGGTTCATTGAACAGTGTAGACAATATTGCTAACACAACTACAGATGATAGAGAAGCATACGAAGTTGGAGTATCATTCTCATTCTAATAAAACGCTTTTATAGTTTAGAAAAAGGCCCCTTTTATGGGGCCTTTTTTTTATTCAAAATAAGATATTCCGCTAAATCCATAGCAATTTAATAATTTTATTTTCTTTTCATTTTTTTTTGATACTCCACCTAGAGCAATAACTTTTTTTTTTGTTAGTTTCTTTAAAATCATAAATTTATTAATTCCTAAGTAATTTACGTTTAATTTGAAAATTGAGGAAATAAATATCACCGATACTTCTTGTAATTCTTTTAAACGAATTTCCTTATAATTATGAGCAGATCCAATAACTATAAAATTTGATTTTATTTTATAATTTAAGTGTCTAAAACTTTTATTAAATGAAGGTATATATGCTCCATCAAGATCTAATTTTAATGCCAATTTGAAATTATTTGACAACAAGAATTTTATTTTTTTTTTCGCGCAATAATTTTTTACTGATATTATCTCTTCTATATCCAGATTTTTGTTGTAATTTCTATAAATTACACCTGTATTAGCATCCAATTTATCAATATTATTTCTTTCAAAAATATTTATAAAGTAAAATTTGTTAGGAATATTATTATGCATGAAACTGTAAAAAACTTACTTAAAATCGAAGAAAATGTTAAGACAAATTTTTCAAAGGATATTAAATCTCTCGAATTTCCAAAAATAATAGCTGTATCAAAGACATTTAAAATTGAACATATCGAACCTTTAATTAATCATGGTCACATAGATTTTGGAGAAAATAAAGTCCAAGAGGCCAACGAAAAATGGCGCCAAATCAAAAATGAAAATAAAAATATAAAATTACATTTAATTGGACGTTTACAATCAAATAAAGTTAAAATTGCTGTTGAACTATTTGACTACATTCATTCGTTGGATAGCAAAAAATTAGCAGATAAAATTGCAGAACAACAAAGAGAACAAAATTTAAAAGTTAAACTATTTATACAAGTTAACATTGGTAAAGAGGAACAAAAATCTGGAATAAGCGAGGATGAATTATATAATTTTTACAATTATTGTATAAAACTTAATTTAAACATTATAGGCTTAATGTGCATCCCTCCTTTCAATGAAGATAGCACGAAATATTTTATTCGCATGAAAAAATTAAATAATAAAATTGGTCTTGGTGAATTGAGTATGGGTATGTCAGCAGATTATATAAAAGCAATTGAGAATGGGTCTACTTTCATTAGAGTTGGGTCAAATATTTTTGGCGAAAGAAGCTAAAATATTTTTATTTTTGTATTTTTATCAATCAATTTAATTAATATTAAAAAGTCTTTTTCTAAAAGCCCAATACATCCAGCTGTAGGGTTATAATTTTTTGTTAAATGAATAAAAATAGCACTACCTTTTCCCATATTAGTTTTGTACCAATTATATTTTATTGGAAGCATAAAATCGTATTTGTAATCATGCCTAAATAATTTTTCGTAGTTAGATTTTGAATCTGTACTTATAAGTTTATTATAATATTTTTTTGAATTTATATCATCACACCAACCCATTTTTTCTTTAATTTTGACTACTTTAAGTTTTGTTGCTGGTTTTATTTTTCTATCACTTCGATAATATAATTTATCTAAAAAAAATTCTCCTATTGGTGTTTTATTATCTCCTTCGATTTTATTTTTAATAAAACCACCTTTCCCAACACAACATCTAAATATAAATTCGTCATAAATAAGAGTATCTTTATTTTTGATTATAATTGTCATATTGTATTTAAAATGAGTACACAGCAAATTCTTATTCTACATAAATTTGATATATTATTTAATATATTAAATGAAGTTAAATATCATTTAAATTTTAAAATAAAACAACTAAATGAGATAGATAATAATCAGCTTGAAAAAGAAAAAAATTATTTAATTATATCTGAAAAAAATTTGAAATTTGAAAACCAAGTTATCATCAAAGAATATCCTATATCCATTACAAAATTTGTAGAGATTGTAAATGTAAATTTTTTAAAAAAAAAATTTAAAGAACAAAAATATATTAAAATTGGAAACTATTTCGTTAACCTAAACTCTAGAGTTATTAATAAAGGAGATGAGAAATTATTATTAACTGAGAAAGAAGCTAAGATAATTATTTTTTTAGGTAAATCAAAAAATCCAACTTCTATAGTTGATTTACAAAGAGAAGTTTGGGGTCATAAATCAAAATTAGAAACCCATACAGTTGAAACGCATATTTACAGATTAAGAAAAAAAATAGAGAAGAAATTCAAAGATAAAATCTTTATTCTAAGTTATAAAGGTGGATATAAAGTGAATGCGTAAAAAAAAAAATATATATGCTAAAGAACTTTTTTCGCAAAAATATAAGCCAAAGGTAATAAAACCCAAAAAAGGTAAAGGAAGTTACTCAAGAAAAAAAGCTAGAGCCTAGCACCTATTTGTTGAATTATTTTTGAAGACAGTTCTTTTCCTTTATTTAAACAACTTAATTGATCTAGATTATGTAAAAATCCATGAAGATATCCTGCTGCAAATAAATCTCCAGCTCCCGTAAGATCTTTAATATTTAAATTTTGCTCTACTCCGTTTTCATATATTTCATTCCCATTTATTGAAACTGCACCTTCCTCACCTCGTGTAATAACTATAAGTTTTTTCAAATTTTTTGCAAAATCAACCACTTCTTCAAAATTTTTAGCATCTATTAATGAAATCATCTCTTGCTCGTTTGCAAAAGTTATATCAATTTTATTTTTTACTAAATTAAGAAAATTTGGCTTATGTCTGTCCACACAGAATTGATCTGATAGTGACATTGCCACTTTATTTGCACTATTTATGGCCTTTTCAAATGCTTTTTTTGGTTCACCTTCATCCCACAAATATCCTTCAAGAAATATTAGTTCGCTATTTTTGATTATTTCAGATGAAACATCATTTTCACTAATTTTTCCGGCTGTTCCTAAAAATGTGCACATTGTTCTTTCAGAGTCTGGAGTTACTAATATTAAACAAGTTCCTGTTGGTAGATCTTCTTTCCTCTTTTTATAAAAATAATCAACATTTTCAGATTTAAGGCCTTCTTCATACTTTGCACCTAAATCATCATCACTTATCTTACCAACAAAACCCACTTTGTTACCTAGTTGAGATAATCCAACTATAGAATTAGCAACTGATCCACCTGATATTGTTTTTTCAATTTTAAGATTTGATAACAGTCCTTGAAATTCATTATTATCAAAAATAAGTTTCATTGTACCTTTTATTAAATTATTTTTATTTATAAAATCTTCATCTACTTTACAAATTACATCTACAATTGCATTTCCTATTCCTAAGATTTTCATACTAAGCTTTCTTTGTTTTTATTGGTTTTTTTCTTTCAGGATAACAAGAAGTACAAATTTTACAAGA
>CESW01135127.1_pt1 | contig 12372 bp, 15 predicted proteins | sample 531171 | NCBI WGS metagenome assembly CESW01 (sample SAMEA2621859, study PRJEB7988) | marine metagenome | biome: marine biome (ENVO:00000447); feature: surface water layer (ENVO:00002042); material: "saline water (ENVO:00002010), including plankton (ENVO:xxxxxxxx)" | depth 5 m
GTACCATCGATGACTTTAACCAGCCCTTGTTTCTTGTAATAATTTAAAACAGGCTCTGTTTCATTCTGATAAACAGAAAGTCTATTTTTAACACCTTTTTTTGTATCATCAGGGCGCCCTTGGCCACGAGAAAGGATTCTTTTTATTAATTCTTCTTCTGGTACGACTAGTGATATTAATGCATCGACGGGGGTTTTCTTTTCTGCTAATATAAGATCAAAAGATTGTGCCTGGTTCACGGTTCGTGGAAAGCCATCAAAAACACACCCATTACTATATACGTCTTTAGATATTTCTTCTTTTACTAGACTTACCACTATCTCATCGGAAACAAGTTCTCCAGAGTCTAGTATGGCTTTTACTTTAATTCCTAGTGGTGTTTTGTTGTGTATAGCCGCTCTAAACATGTTTCCAGTTGACAAATGGGCTATGCCGAAATGATTTATTATATATTCGGCTTGCGTTCCTTTTCCCGCTCCTGGAGGGCCAAATAAAATAATATTCATGAATGAAAGTTATGAATGTTAATAAAGATTGGTTTCAACCCAAAAAGAGCTGAAAGCGAAGGTGTTTTAAAAAGGCTTTATTTAGACTCTTTTTCTTTAATTCTTGCAGCTTTTCCGCGTAATTCACGCAAATAAAAGAGTTTAGAGCGCCTAACTTTTCCATGTTTTTTTACATCTATTTTTGCAATAAAAGGTGAATTTATTGGAAATATACGCTCTACACCAATACTCCCGCTAATTTTTCGAACAGTGAAAGTTTTATTTGGGCCACTGCCGCGGACTGATAATACAACCCCTTCATATTGCTGAATTCTCTCTTTTTCACCTTCACGTACGCGATAGTGCACATTAACGGTATCACCAGCAACAAAAGAGGGTATATTGTCGTTGATTAGGCTTTGTTCAACTAATTTTAGCTTGTCCATAGTAGTACTTTTATATTAAGTAATAGGCATTAACCTATTGTTAAGTTAATAATCTTTTTAGTCGTCTTTTAATAAATCTTTTCTTTTAGTTTTTGTCTTTTGAAATGACCGTTCATCTTGCCAAAGCTTAATTTTCTTTGGATTGCCTGACCGAAGAACATCTGGAACTACCCAGCCGTTGAAGTTAGCGGGCCGCGTGTACACCGGGGCTTCAAGGAGTCCGTTTTGAAAGGAGTCGTTAAGCGCGCTTCCTGCATCGCCTATAGCCCCCGGTAATAAACGGACAATGGCGTCAACGATCATCATCGCAGGGAGCTCGCCGCCTGAAAGAACAACATCTCCGATGCTGTATTCTTTTGTTATAAGATGTTCTCTAATTCGATGATCAACGCCTTTGTAATGCCCACAAAGAATGAGAATACTTTTTTTAAGGCTTAATGTGTTTGCTTCTTTTTGCGTAAAAGGCACACCATCTGGCGCTGTAAATATTATCTCGTCATATGAGCGCTTGTCACAAAGATGTTTAATACAGTCGTAAATAGGTTGGGGGCTAAGTATCATCCCTGGATCGCCACCGTATGGGTAATCATCTATTTTTAAGTGCTTATCGTTTGTAAAATTTCGCAAGTCATGAATATAAATATCCACGAGGCTTTTTTCCTTGGCTCGCTTAACTATACTGTAGTCTAACGGGCCACTTAACAATGCGGGCACGGCTGATATGATATCAAAACGGATCATAAGCCGGTTAGGTTATTTACATTTGAAAAAGTGATAGTTTGGTTTGTGGTATTTATCTCTACTAAATAGGGTTTAACTAACGGGATGAGCAAGGATCCGTCGTTAGTCGCTACTTTTACTAATGGCTGAACACTTGGCATCTCGGCGGGAAATATAGTACCGATTAAATCGCCGTGTTCATCGAGAGCGGTAAAACCGTCATAATTATTGCTTTCTTCTGAAGCATTGTGCGACCAGCCATTATAGAGATGCGCATCAATAAATAGATGGCGATGCTGAATAGCTTCGGCTTGCGAGCGATTAGTAATTTTATCAAATCTGACAAAGAACGAGGGAGAGGTCCGCTTATTTTCTTTTCGAAAAGACAGAGCCCGTAAAGGATATAAATCACCTCTGTTATTTTTGAGAAAAACTAACAAGTTCTCTTGGCCGTCTATAACAGAGGGATCCGGCAGCTCCCAAACAACTTTTACCTCTCCGTGAAGGCCATGGGCACGATCTACATAACCAACGCTCTTAAATCCAGAGGGACCTGAGTTGCTCATGGAACTAATTCAAGGCTTTATTTAGTGTTTTTTTTTGCTTGCCAGGCAGCCAAAACCGTTTTACGCACCTCGCTGTCTGCCACAAAACCATCAAGATTTTCCAGGGCTGTGCCGGCTATGTGGTTAATAGCCTCTTTGGCCGTCATGTCAGCAGAGCTTTTATCGGATTGTTGTTTTGTTTTAGCCTCAGGCGTCGGATCGGCCGCTTCTTTGGTGGCGGTCTCTGTTTCAGCTTCAGGATCTGAACCGGTTGTTTTTTCGGCGGTAGGCTCTACTTGTTCAGCGGCCCCTTTTTTGGTAGCGGCCTCTGTTTCAGCCTCAGGCGTTGGATCGGCTATTTTGTCGGCGGCAGGCTCTGTTTGTTTTGCTTGCTCTTGATCATTGGCGGCTTCTTTAGTTGCCGCCTCTGCCGCTGTTTCTTCTGCTTCTTTCTTCATTTCAGCTGCGGCCGCGCTAGCTTTTTGTTTTATTTGCTTTTTAACTTCTTTCTCTTCAGCAATCAGGCTTGCACGGACTTGATCTTTTCGGGAGATTTCCGGTTGTTCTTTTGGTTTGCGGTTAGCTTTCCACTCTTCTATGGCAGCATTAATTTCTTCTTCACTTTTGCCCCACATTTGTAAGTGACGTTTATAAAGAAAGCCTTGATGCCGGAGAATTTTTTGCACTGCATCGGTTGGTTTAGCGCCTTTATCTAACCAATAGCTGACCCGTTCTTCGTCAACAATGGTTTCTTTTTTCTCAGTTACACCATCATAGCGGCCAACCTGTTCTATAATTCGACCATCGCGAGGTGAACGGCTGTCAGCAACTACGATATGATAAATAGGACGATGAACGCGCCCTTTACGTTGTAGTCTAATTTTAATCAATGATTTATCCTCAGTTGAGTTTTTATTTAATGCTTGTTATCTGCCAAAAGACATGTTTTTTAGCCCTTGAAGTGTGCGCCCTGTTTTCCCTTTATTCGACGCGGTTTTCATCATTCTCTTCATCTGATCAAACTGTTTAATTAAATCGTTTATTTCTTTAACAGTTCTACCGGAACCCAAGGCAATACGCCTACGGCGAGAGCCATTTAATATTTCAGGATTCCGCCGCTCCTCCGGCGTCATAGAATAGATAACGGACTCAACGGGTTTAAAAGCATCGTCATTGATTTCTGCATTTTCTATTGCTTTGCTGGCGCCGGGAATCATTTTGACGAGATCACCTAAGTCTCCCATCTTTTTAACTTTTTGAATTTGATCGAGAAAATCTTCTAAGTCAAAGTTATTAGAGCGAATTTTCTTTTGAAGCTTTTGAGCTTCTTCTTCATCAAATTCTCGTTGAGCGCGCTCAACTAACGATACCACGTCTCCCATGCCTAAAATACGCTGGGCCATACGATCTGGAAAGAAGGGGCTTAAAGCATCTAGCTTTTCTCCAGTACTTACAAACTTTATAGGTTTATTAGCAACCGATTTAATGGAGAGTGCCGCACCCCCGCGGGTATCACCATCTAATTTTGTAAGTACAACGCCATCGTAATTAATTCGCTCATTGAACTCTTTTGCAGTGTTTACAGCGTCTTGACCCGTCATAGAATCTACTATAAATAGAATTTCAGTGGGCTTGATCTGTTTTTTTATTTCTGCAATTTCGTTCATCATCTCTTTGTCTACATGTAAACGCCCAGCAGTATCTATAATGACGGTATCCATAGCTAAACTACGAGCCATTGATACAGCTTCTTTGGCAACTCGAACAGCGTCTTTTTGTTCAATCGAGTACACAGGAACATTCACTTGTGATCCAATTGTTTTTAACTGGGTTATGGCAGCAGGGCGATAAACATCGGCGGCAGCAAGAAGCGGATTCTTTTTATGCTCCTGCTTAAGGTGTCTAGCTAGTTTACCTGCGAAGGTAGTTTTTCCAGAACCTTGTAATCCAGTAATGAGAATAACTGTTGGTGGCGTGTTTGCAAAGGTGATTGTAGAAGGGTTTCCACCAAAAACCTCGACTAATTCGTCATAAACGATTTTGGTGAATTGTTGCCCAGGATTGACACTGGTCAATACTCCCGACCCTAACACCTTGTCTTTTACCTCCGTAGTAAACGTTCGGGCAACCTCGTAATTAACGTCAGCATCCAATAAAGCCCGGCGTATTTCGCGCACAGTCTCAGCGATGTTTACCTCGGTGATGCGCGCCTCGCCCTTCAGGCCTTGAAAAGCTTTATCTAATTTGGAAGATAATTGTTCAAACATGGTTTACAGAAAATCCGAATTGTTTTATAGCCCAAAAAAATACGGTATTAACATGGGCTTATCAACATTAATGTGGATAATTGTTAAAAAAGATCGCGAGGGTTTTTTGGCATTCTTTTTTAGCTGAAACAGTGGTATTTTATAGATTATAATTATTAATGGAATCTAGTATACATGAGTACAGATGGCTATGGGCTATTAAAAGGAAAGAAAGGAATTATTTTTGGAGCACTAGATGATCGTAGTATTGCGTGGAGGATTGCTCTTGCTTGTAAAAGAGAGGGCGCTGACTTTGTGTTATCAAACGCACCGATAGCGTTGAGATTAGGCGCTTTAAATGCGCTTTCTGAAGAAACGAGGGCCCCTATTATCCCTTGCGATGTTACTAGCGATGATGATATTGAGGTGCTCGTCGATCAGGCGAAAGAACACTTTAACAGCGGGGTTGATTTTGTATTACACGCCATTGGAATGTCTCCTAATATTAGGAAGAAAAAGGAATACACAGACCTTAACTATAAATGGTTCCAACAGTCGCTTGACATTTCTGCAATTTCATTGCATCGAATTTTACATCATGCAGATGCCAAGAGAGCGCTAAATAATAACGCCTCAATCGTAGCTCTTTCATACATAGGAGCACAGCGGATATTTAGTAAATATTCAGACATGAATGATGCTAAAGCATTGCTTGAAAGTATAGCAAGAAATTATGGTAGCCGTTTAGCAAATAGGGGGATTCGCGTTAATACGGTGTCTCAGGCGCCGACAAAGACTTCTGCAGGATCAGGGATAAAAAACTTTGACGGGATGTTTGCATTCGCGGAAAAATTATCACCCCTTGGAAACCCAACAGCTGATGAATGTGCGGATTATTGCGTAACCTTATTTTCCGATTTAACTCGGAAAGTGACTATGCAAAATTTATTTCACGACGGCGGCTTTGTTACTTCTGGGTTTTCCGAAGAGCTTTTAGACGATTTGGCTCGTTTGTACACGGAAGAGAAATAGCATGTCAAAAACAATCCTTGGCATTGACCCCGGCTCCCGAGTAATGGGGTATGCGGTGCTGTCTGAGGATCGCGGAAAATTAATAGCTCTTCGTTGCGATGTTATTCGATTGGTACACATAGAAAACCATTTGGAACGACTGAATGTTATTTTTGATGAAGTTTCTGCTTTATTGAAGTCTATAAATCCGAGTAGTTGTGCCATTGAAACCCCTATTTATGGGGTTGACCCCCAGGCAATGTTAAAGCTGGGTAGGGCTCAGGCCGCTGCCATTTTGGCCATGAAGCAGCAGGGGCGGATGGTACATGAGTACTATCCCAAAGAAGTAAAAAAGGCCATTACAGGGAATGGCAACGCGAACAAAGAGCAAGTAGCTTTTATGCTGGGAAAAATGATACAACTACCAGATGAAAGGCTATCTAAAGACGCTACAGACGCACTGGCGGTTGCGTGGTGTCACAATATGAATATCAAAGGCACTAAAACAAGAAAACAAGCTCATCAGAATAATAAGAAAGGAGATTGGGCGGCCTTTGTCGCTGATCATCCAAATAGAATTAAGTCATGATACGTTTTTTAGAGGGAGTACTTGAAGAGAAGAAAGATTTAGGAGTGGTTATTAATGTTCAAGGCGTGGGCTATGGACTTAGTTGCTCTCGTTTTACCCAAGAAGAATTACCCGAAACAGGAGAAACGGTAAGGCTCCTGGTCTACCACCATATTACCGATAGCGATCAACGGCTTTTTGGGTTTAATAATGTAGAAGAAAAAGTTTTGTTTGAACAGTTGATCACCGTAAAAGGGGTTGGGCCAAAGCTCGGCGTTACAATTTTAAGCGGTATACTAATTAACGAATTGATGGGTGCTATTATAAATGGACAGGCAGGGCTCCTTTCAAAGATACCGGGGATTGGAAAAAAAACAGCAGAGCGAATTATTCTCGAACTACGTGAGAAAGTGGCAGAGGCGTCGGTTTTGGGAGAAGGAATAATAAAGGGGGGTGGAGGAGAGTTTAATAAAGTTGCTATGGAAGCGGTTCGGGCGTTACGTTCTTTAGGCTTCCGCGGTAAAGATGCGGAGGAGGTTGTTGCAAAAATTCAGAAAGAAGGACAGAGCTTAGATCTTTCCGGCCTGATAAAGCAGTCACTGAGGGTGTTAAAATCTTAGCAAAAGCTTAACAATTTCTTTATTTCCGATTTGCAAAAGAGTTGGCGACCTTTAAATTATGATTAATCTTGAAAATTAGCCCAAACAACTGTGTCAAAACAAACCATATTAGTTGTAGATGATGAGCGCGATATACTTGATTTAATTGAGTACAACCTTAAAATAGAAGGGTTCGATGTTCTTAAGGCTGAAAATGGAGAAGAGGGTATAAGGAAGGCGAAGGAGAGTAGGCCTGACTTAATATTGCTAGATATAATGATGCCCAAGATGGATGGCCTTGAGGCGGTTGAGATTATGCGAAGGGACAAAGATCTTATAAAAACCCCAATCATATTTTTGACAGCAAAAAGTGATGAAAAGACAGAAATAGAGAGCCTGAATAAAGGGGGAGATGACTATATCACCAAGCCGATTAGCACCATTAAATTAGTCTCTCGTATTAAGGCTATCCTTAGGCGGCTCGATAGTTCAGAGCCCGCTGCGAATAAGCTTGAGGTTCATGATTTGCAAATTGATAAAGACCGTTACATCGTGCTGAAGGAAGGCCGTGATTATCATCTTCCTCGTAAAGAATTTGAATTATTATTTTACTTGGCAAGTAGAAAAGGAAGAGTGCTTGACCGGCAAGTCCTGTTAAATAAAGTATGGGGAGACAAAGTATATGTGGTTGATCGAACAGTAGATGTACATGTCCGTAAAATTAGAGAGAAAATAGGCGACCATTATATTGAGACAGTCAAGGGTGTTGGATATCGGTTTAAAGAATGAGCAGAGGAAACAAGCGCATACCAATATATAAGCTAGGCTTTCGTAAAGCGCTATATAGCGCAACCCCAATTGGGGGGTTAACTTTTGGGTTAGTATTTGTTTACTTTGATAGTAGTATCGCTGAGGGCATTGTGGCCACCGCAGCGGTGGGGTTTTTAAGCTTTCTGATTTTCTTTATCATCGATTATAAGGTAGATTATAAACGCCTTATGATGCTTGAGCGCATTTCTAAAAACATCTCAAAAAAAAGATTTGAAGAGGTGGATGATCAGACTAGCTCAACCAATGACGAGCTTGATTATGTGATAAGAAAACTTGTTAAAGCCAACCGGACAGTGGAGCGTGAAATACAGCGGTTGAACCGAATTGAAAATTACCGAAAAGAATTTATTGGGGATATCTCACACGAGCTTAAAACGCCTATTTTTGCTATTCAAGGCTTTGTTGAAACATTATTGAATGGGGCGCTAGAAGACGAAAAAGTCAACAGAAAGTTCTTGCAAAAAGCCATGAAAAATGTAGCCCGACTCATTTATCTTACCAAAGATTTGATGGAGATTTCCAAACTTGAAACAGGAGAATTAAAGTCGGAAATGGAAGAGGTTTGTCTTTATGATATCATTAATGATGTGGTCGAAAGCCTCCAAGAAAAAGCACAGAAAGAGCAGGTGAATTTATTTATAGAGGAAATGAATCAAAACCTTAGAGTTAGAGCGGACAAAAATCAACTACGGCAAATCCTAATCAATTTGATAGAAAACGGAATCAAATATAATGTTCCTCAAGGGAGCGTTAGAATAGAATTAATACCCACCGAAGAGTCCAAAAAAATAACACTTAATATCGAGGATACGGGCATAGGAATTGATGAAACCGATTTACCACGAATTACGGAGCGTTTTTTCCGAGTAGATAAATCGCGCTCTAGAAAACGTGGCGGAACAGGCCTTGGCCTTGCCATTGTAAAGCACATCATAGAAGCCCATGGAGAAACATTAAAAATTCAAAGTGACCCTAATATAGGGTCAAAGTTTAGCATAAGCTTAACTCGGGTTGATGGGGGCGAAAATATCCACGGCCTTGACCAAGAGGCCTTATCAGAAATAAGAAAGTAAAAGTAGCACCTTTTAGAGAAAAACTATGGTATATGCAGTAATTATGGCGGGGGGCTCTGGAACCCGATTTTGGCCATTTAGTACCCAATCCAATCCAAAGCAATTTCATCAGTTATTTGGACGCGGAACCATGTTGCAAAATACAGTAGAGAGAGTATCGGGTATAATCCCCCAGCAACAAGTTATGGTGGTGACTAATGAGTGTTACAAGGACATAGTAGCAGAGCAACTACCCAAGGCCTTATCAAAGAATATTATTGGGGAGCCGGTAGCCAAAAATACGGCTCCTTGTGTAGCCATAGCGGCGGCGCTTCTTGAGCACCAAGACCCGGAGGCAGTGATGGTTGTATTGCCAGCTGACCACCATATTACTAAGCCAGAAGAATTTTGTAAAATACTTGAAAGTGCGGTGATTACCGCAAAAAAAGGGGATGATTTGGTAACGATAGGGATACGCCCCCATTTCGCTGAAACAGGTTTTGGGTATATTGAGGCGGATTTAATGGGGTCAGCTAACACTGCTGATGAGCGAGGGTTTCAAGTAACGGCTTTTAAGGAAAAGCCCGATCAGAAAACTGCAGACTTTTTTTTAAAGCAGGGTAATTATTTTTGGAATAGCGGAATGTTTGTTTGGAAGACCTCTCAGATTCTTCAGGAAATACAAGGGCATCTTCCGGCAATGTACGAGTTATTACAGCGAGCTAAAGCAGAGTTTGGCACAAAGCTGGAAGCTGCAGCAATTAATGACTTTTATATGGACTGCGAAGCCATATCCATCGATTATGGGATTATGGAAAAGGCGGCGTCTGTGAAAGTAATCCCAGGAGATTTTGGTTGGAATGACGTTGGAAGTTGGCTAGCTGTATATGAGCTATTTGAAAAAGATAAAGACTCAAACGCGCTAGAAGTGCTGAATTATTGCTTGATCGATTCAAACAACAATTTGATCTTTTCTAAGAGCGAAAAAGTGATTGCGCTAGTAGGGGTAAAAAATATGGCTGTTGTGGAAACTGAAAAAGCGCTTCTGGTTTGTGATTTGCATAATGCTCAAGGGGTAAAGGAAGTGGTAGAGCAACTCAACGCAAGCAAAGAACTAAAAAGCTTTACTTAGACATAGATGGTTTGTTGATCAAAGGCCAACCGTATACTTTTGGGTAGTTTTTTATTTGATAAACCGTGTTTTGTTTGGCCATTCATATGTATTAAATATGCTTCAGGAACACCTAACTCTGTAATTAATGCCACTGCATCTGGGATACTGAGGTGGGTTGGGTGCTTAGGCCCCCAACGTAGCGCGCTCAAAATAAGCACCTTTGCACCCTTTACTAGTGACAAGCTTTCTTTTGGCAACTCTTTTACGTCTGTTAGATAACACAAATTATTTATTTTGAAACCAATGATATCAAGACTGCCGTGTTTTGCTGGAATGGCCGTTATAGTAAACGGGCCTATCTGTACTGGGTTGAGAATGGTATGAAAATTAATTCTAGCAGAACCAGGATAGCGCTCTGCTCCAAACAAATAATGAAACCTAGTCTTAATAGACTTTATAGCAGAGGAGGTAGCATATATCGGTATTGAGTCTTTCTGTATATAATTATACATCCTAAGGTCATCTATGCCCGCAATATGATCCATATGCTCGTGGGTAATTAAAACCGCATCAATTCGGTTTATGCCGGCAGAAATACTCTGGAGCCTAAATTCTGGACCAACATCGATTACCAAAGAAAATCCATCCTGTTGAATCCAGGCAGAGCATCTGCTCCGGATATTACGCGGATCAGGTATAAGTCCTTCTTTATAGAAACCGCCAGCAACGGGCACCCCCATAGATGTTCCGCTACCCAGAATAGTACACTTCACTCTAAGCCACTCCCTTTTTCTTGGATGGTTGAATGTAGCTGTAGCTGATCCCAAAGCTTTTGCAACTCTTTTCTGATTACAGGTTTAACAAAAAAGCCTTCTAAGGGTATTTGAGCTAGTACAGTTGCAAGGGTTTTAAGCTGAGATTCAACAGGTTTATTTTTGTTAACTAAAACTAGTTTGTCGCCTTCAACTAGACAATCAGAACCAGCAAATCTACCTCTTTCTTTGCGGGTTGTATAGCCGTTTTGTTCTAATAATTGTTCTAACTCTAGAAATAATTTCTCTGCTTTCACTCCGCACCTCCCGCGCTAATTAGAAAGTTTACTGTATATCTATACCAATTGAAAATAGAAATACCCTAGACTCATAATCAAAATCTATCCCCCTAATATTAAAATTTTGTAACAGGTTTTCATATGAAAAATATACACCACGTCCCCTTATGAGCCGATTTAAATGTATGGTGGCTTTTGTTTTAAATTGATCGGTGTTGCCTCCAAAAAAATTACCCGCTGAATTACTGAAGCCATACCACTTAGTAGCCTCTGTATATATGGAAAAAAAATTCGTGGGCTTCATCGCGATGATACCACCAAATCCACCAGAAAAGGCGGTCTGATAAAATCGCTGGCCATAACCCTCCTTGGTTGCCGCGGTAATGGCGGTTTCTACTCTAAACGGAATAATAAACTGAAGCCTTTTCTTTCTAAGCAAGTAGGATTGTGTTCCTAGTTCCACCCCTAATCGAACCAGTGATTCATTCTCGTTTCCAATAATAGTATTGCCACCAATAAGTTGTATGCTTACGCTAGGGGTGTTGTATCGTACGTGTAATAATGAAGGCTCCATAGATAGTGACTGATCCGGATTATCTTTGATGGCGGGGTTATCCCCTACGTATTTGAAGTTAACATCACTGTATCCAAGATGAACGGTTGAGCTAAATGCGCGGCGCTCTTTTTCTTGGTTCCCAACGCTGAACATTTGACCTGTTAGTTTTAAATTTAAGCCAAAAACAAAAACTATAAGGATGAGTGATTGATAAAGCAGCCGGGGACAAGTCATTTTGAAGGAATGAATTTTATGGATTTTGTTTTAGAGAAGGTAAGAATAACAATTTATCTAAGACCATGAAATTACTATTAATATTACTGTCGAGTTTAAGCTATCTAAATATCACACAACCATCAGAGACTATGAGCGCAAAAGACAAAAAACTCTATGATTATATCGTTGAAGATATAGATGGCAATGAAATGCCTTTGGAAAAATACAAAGGGAAAGTAATCCTAATTGTTAATGTGGCTTCAAAATGCGGATATACCCCTCAATACAAAGGCCTTCAAAAGGTGTATGAAGAGTATAGCGATGATGGGTTGGTTGTCATTGGGGTTCCCGCTAATAACTTTATGGGGCAAGAGCCGGGATCAGAAGAAGATATTAAACAATTCTGTACTCTAAACTATGGGGTTACTTTTCCTATGACCTCAAAAGTCTCTGTTAGAGGTGACGACCAAGCGCCTTTGTTTACATACCTGACGGGCCAACCAAATCAAGACTTTGAAGGTGGGATTCGTTGGAATTTTGAAAAGTTTTTAATTGACAAAAAGGGCATATTACAGAGGAGGTTTAGAAGTGGCGTAGAACCAGATAGCAAAGAGTTAATGAGCGCTATTGAGGCCCTGCTTTAGATTTTCATTCACAAAAAAAGAAATAAAAAGCTAAAATGAGCAAGTTATTATTTACACTAATAGTTTTTTTTGGTTTGAGCATTACAGCATATTCGTAACAAAATTTTAATGTGCAGGAATCTTTTTTTCCAATGCAAAGCACTACCCCCCTCTATTTATCAATGAACATGGAGGTCTCATGTTCATTGATAAATAGGGAGAATGATATTTCGGGAGGTATAAATTGGGTAGAAATTTACCGTGAAGAGAGGAAAGACATATCAGCCAGCGTAAATGATAGTGTTTATT
>CESW01265366.1_pt1 | contig 12367 bp, 11 predicted proteins | sample 531171 | NCBI WGS metagenome assembly CESW01 (sample SAMEA2621859, study PRJEB7988) | marine metagenome | biome: marine biome (ENVO:00000447); feature: surface water layer (ENVO:00002042); material: "saline water (ENVO:00002010), including plankton (ENVO:xxxxxxxx)" | depth 5 m
CAACATGTATAGAATTAAAATCATTATGATAAATCTGATGAAAATAAGGATAAACAGCAATAGTCATTTTTATTTTTTGATTATTACATAATTCTACAAGACGTAGCATATTAATTCTCATTTCTTTTACAGCGTAATCTCCATATATTTGATAAACATTTTTGTCAAAAGTCCAGCCTGCTTTAAAAATATTTTTCTCTGCACTATATTTTACGAAATTTTCTTGATTTTTTAGGTAGCTTTCCTTTGTATAATCATAAAATATATTTAAAAGTGTATAAGTTAAAACAAAGTTTGACTTAATAAATTTTACGGTATGTTCAAAAAAATTTAATTTTTTTTCATAAGCGATTTCACTATTTTTAATTTTTTTTGTGAATTCATCAGATGCATCGCTTATATCTATAAATACAAAAAGCTCATCAAATTCTAATTTTTGTTTATTTATCAAAAAATCAATTTTATTATAATATATACTTGGATAATAACTACCTACTCCAGCGTTTAAGACTTCAATATTCTTTTTTTCTAATTTTTTGTCTATAATTCCAACAAAAGTATCCTCATAATTTAATAAAACTCCTTCTGTAAAAGAATCGCCTATAAAAATAATTCTATGATTAGTCTTTTTTTTTTTTATCTCTCTTACAATTTTATCCTTAAAACCAAGGGAATTTGTTATAAATTGATGTTCTCCAAACCCAATATTTTTTTCTGTTTCATTGATATTTGGCAAAAAACCATGATGATAGTAATCATGTTTTACTCTCCAGTATTGTTTTTTTGGAGCTCTCTTCTCATTTATTTCAAAATAAAGATAATCTTTGAAGACAATCTTAGTAAGTAAAAAATCAATACTAAAAAATAGAAATGGAAAACCAAATGAAATTATAATTATAAATAAAAAATTTTTAATTTTCATTATGTTTGATTAAGCTTTTATTATATATTTTGTAAATCTCATCAAAGTTTTTCAAGTTACTTGGGTTATGTGTTATAAAAATAATTGTCTTATTTGTTAGCTCTTCAATTCTTGAAATTAATCTTTTTTCAGTTTCTTTATCCAAAGAATTGGTAGTTTCATCTAATATAATTAAAGGTCTTTCACTATATAAAGCTCTCGCAATTCCAATTTTTTGACGCTGACCACCTGAAACATTTTTACCGAATTCTTGTAAATTAAAATATTCTTTTTCTTCCTTAGTTTTAATAAAGTCATCTAATTCTACAAATTTTAAAATTTTAGTAAGTTTATTATTATCAATATCCTCATCATAATCGGTGGCAAAAGTTATATTGTTTCTTAAGGATGAATTGAATAGATAAACCCTCTGAGGAACATAAGCAATATTTTGCATCCAATTCTTTGAATTGTCCTTATTTAATATTTGATCATCAATAATAATTTTTCCCTCTGAGACTTTTTTAATACCTACTATAATATCTATTAATGTAGTTTTACCTGATCCTGTTTCTCCACAAATTCCAATCTTGCTATTCTTGGAAATATTCAAATTTAAGGATTTCAATATTTCTATATTATTGTTGTAATTAAAACTTATATTTTTAAGTTTTATGCTTTCTTTAAACTTAAAATCGTCCAAAAAATCTTTGGATTTATCAGAATTAAAAATATCTCTAATAGATGATATAGGTTCAGTTGCATACCTGATCTGAGCATAGTTATACAATATTCTATTAATTGATGGTAAGAGTCTCAACAACATAACTAATAAAATACTAGATGATAAAATCAGCTGATTATAATCTAAATCGAAGTAAATATAATATAGAAGAATAATTAAGAAAAATAAAATAACAATAAGTTCAAGAAAAATTCTAGGTATTGAACCCCAAAACAACATTTTTTGAAGAGGATCTAGATACTTATTATTATTTTTTCTAAATTCAGAAAATAAATTTTTATATGAAGAATATATAATAATTTCTCGTATACCCTCTAAAAAGTCAACTAGGTTTTTATTTCTTTGATTGCCGCCTTCACCTCTAAGTTTACTCCATTTCACTGCTTTATATTTATAAAATAAAAAAAATATTATAAAAATAATTAATAGAATAAAAAAAATATATAATTTTTCAATCGTGGTGGACATTAGAATAAACCCAATAATTGTTGTAAATATAATCAATTCCGCAAATAAATTTCCAAAATTGATTACACAGGTTGATATATTGCTTACTCTTACAGTCACATCATGTAATATTTTTGAAACTGGAAAGTTTAAATAAGAGAAATCTTTTGTACTAACAAAACTTTTCAAGATTGTAATACTTACTTTTTTTTCATAATCTATTTTTGAAAAACTTAAATAAAAGGTAAATAATATATTGATTAAAAATTTAATTAAAAACAAAGAAAAAACTAAAGTTGTAAAAAATAAAAAAAAAATTTTCTTCTCCAATAAGAAAATTTCTTGAACCCAAGGTAAATTCAAACTTTGAGCTAAATCAAAAAATTTTTTATATGTTTCTGGATCCAATATTAAAGTTAAATATGGGATTAACATTCCTATACTAATTAACTCAAAAAAAGAATTTATAAAAATCAGTAAAAATAATAATTTAAAACTCTTAACACCAGATAAGACGAAAATTTCTTTTAATTTTTTTATATTTTCTAACATCAATAAAAATAATTATTTTTTACTGTTTAAGTTATCTACAATTGATAAAAGAATAAATAGTTGACCAAGTTCAACGTAATTGTATGATTTTGAATTGATCCAACAAAAATGTTTGCTTAAATTATTAAGTCTATTTTCTTTATTAAATCCAGTTACAGATATAAATTTAATCTTTTTTCTATTACAAAATTTTGCACCTTCGACTATATTTTTAGACTCTCCAGAGGCACTAATAAATAAAACAAGATCTTGTTTATCAACGTAATATTCTATTATTTTCTTTACCCAATTTGAGTACGTATAATCATTAGCTAAACAAGTAATCTGAGCTGAATTATCATAAGAATAAACTTTGAAATTTGCTGTATTTGTAAGATCATTAGCGAAATGACTGGCTATCGAGGCCCCAGCTCCGTTTCCAAAAACATGAATTTTTTTTTTCTTTTTAGATTTAATTATATTTTTAATAATCTCTATATTTTTGAAATCTATATTATCTAAAATCTTTTTAAACTTTTTTGAATAATTTATAAAATACATTTAGTTCAATTTATCGTAATTAATTATTTCTAGCCATTTTTCTGATACTTTAAAATCAGTGTCCTCGAAAATTCCATTTTTAATTCCAAAAAATTTACTGGAATAGCCATAATCTCTATCAATATTTTTAATATAATCTAAAATTATATCTCTCATTTCTTCTGATGATTGTTTACGTATTGACAATTCATTATAAAAATCAAAGTCGTATCTATTATAAACATAATCAGTAAATATTTTCTTAAATTCATTTTTATTTCTTAAATTTATTATTGGATAGGATACCACAGTTTTAATAAAACCAAATCCAAAGGGTAAACAATTTATTAGAAGTGTTTTTTTATTAGAATTGATTAAATTAAACATAGCACCACCAGATGGTGGTCCAATATAGATATCAGTCTTTAATCCAGCAATAAATCCATAATTATACCTATCAAGATTTGTTTTACTTCTATAAATAATTTTATCTTCAATATTGCTAAACCATTTTGGAATATCAAATTCCTCTCCTCCAAAAACTATTGTCCAACCATTTTCTATTATTGCCTCAATAGATGCTTTATAATAATCTATATTTTCTGCATCTCTAAATTGGCTGAACTTATCAGGAGTTTTAGTTTTTTTCCCTTTCGCACGAAACTGAAAATTTATTAATCCCTTAGAATTTTCTAAATTACCTAAAATATTTTTTGATGAAATTTTATTGATATAACTATCATATAAATTATGATTTCTATTATTATAGAACTCTTTAAATTCTCTTGATTCTAGACATTTATGATAATCATTTTTTTTTTTCTCATAATTTTGACTCATTATATAATTCCAAACAGGTAAAATATTAATAGAAAGAATCTTTTTTATTATAAAAATATATAGATTTTCAATTTGTTTTTGTTTTGACCAATATAAACTTGTTTTATTAACTGAGATAATATTTGGATAAAATATCTCTTTAACTTTGTGATTATGAAATTTCTTCTCCAATGCTAGAATTAATAACCACTTTTTCTTTTCGGTAATCTTCAGATAATGAGGTTCAGTTATATTGTGACCAAAACCACCCTCAATTTGAATAAAAACTTTGTGATCTTTTTTATTGAATAGTTTTGTTATTACTTTAATTAAATCAAAGATGAGAACCAATATATTCAAAAAAATTCTTATGTAGTAATATAGTTTCATTTAATTTGCGTAATTTTTTTATAAATTTTTAAATAATTTTCGATGCCGTCTTTGATGTTAAATTTATGATTATGATTAAACTTTTTTTTCAAAATTTTTATGTCAGCGTACCATATTTTTTTATCGTATATTTTTTGGAATTTTTTAATTTTTATTGCTTTTGATTTTTTTTTAAAAATTTTTTCACAAACTTTCAAAATTTCAAAATTACTATATTGTTTACCAGACCCAAAATTTACAATTTCACCAAAATTTTTAATTAGATTTTTTTTAATAAGTTTTTCTAAAAAAAAGATTAAATCATTAATATAGGTATAGTCATGAAAGCCGTCATACATTTTTAGCTTTTGATTAATTAAGAAGTGTCGGAATATATTTGGTAAGATTCTTGTTTTATTTTCGTACTGGCCGTAAATACTAAATGGACGAATTATTATAGATTTGATTTTAAATTGTTTAGAGTATGCTTGTACCAACATTGTAGCTGCTGCTTTTGTGCCCTCATAAATTGTCCTTGGTAAAATTAAATCTTTTTCATTAGATTTCTTCTCTACGGCCCCATATTCTCCTGATGATCCAAAGTGAATAAGTTTCATCTTAGGATTTTCTTTTAAAATTTTTTCAAGTACTTTGTGAACTAAAAAAGTATTATTTTTAAACATCTTTTTTTCATCATATACATCAGCTGCACTATTAATTATAAAATTAAAGTTTTTAAAATTAATGTTGTCAATATTATCTTTTCGGTAAATTTTTTTAATAAAGATATTTTTTGGGAAAAAATTAATAATATTTTTTCCAAAAAATCCGTTACTACCAATTAGTATTACTTTTTTCGTTAAGCCTGATTTAGACATTTTTTAAAAATTTTTTAAGAATTAACTCATTGGAAATTCCATGTTTTTTTAAAAGAGATTTTTGTGATCCGTAATCGTTTTTAAATTCGTCTTTTAGACTGAAAGCTAATAAATTGCCCCTATATCTATTTTTAAAAGCTAACTCCTTTAGAATTGAACCTAAACCACCAACTTCAGAGTGATCCTCAATTGCTATTATATGCTTATATTTTTTACATATTTGATTAAATCTTTTTTGATCAAAAGGCTTTAAGGTATGACAAGAATAGATGGATGGGTTTATGTTTTTTTTGATTAAAACTTCTCTTAACTCAAAACTATTTTTAATTAAGATACCATGCGAAAGAATACAAAGATCCTTACCATTTTTTACTTTTCGAATTTCGCCGAATTTCCATTTTTCTATACTATTTTTTGTGTAGTTTTTTTCTCCAGATTTTCCAAGTCTTAAGTAGATAGGATTTTTTTTATTCGTCACGCATTGTTTGACGGCCTGTTTCATTTCATCTGGATCTGAGGGGGAAATAATATTAAAATTTGGTATACTTCTACATATAGAAATATCCTCTTGTGTCATATGAGTTCCTCCTAAATTATTATAAATTGTTCCCGCTCCCATTCCAACTATTGTAACAGGGAGATTCTGATAACATAAATTATCTCTTATCATTTCGAATGGACGATAAAGTGAAAAGGTTGCAATTGTATATGTAAAAACCTTTTTTCCCTTCATGGCTAATCCTGCAGCTACACCAACCATAGATTGTTCTGCCACACCAACGTTTATGAATCTATTTGGAAATTTTTCCCTAAATTTTAACATACTTCCAGCAGGAGAAATATCGGCAACTACTATATAGATATTTTTATCTTTAATCGCTTCTTTATATAATTGTTCTGAAAACGCATCTCTCATATTTTATTTAATTCTTTCATTGCTTTTTGATATTCAAATTTAGAGGGTGACCTATAATGCCAGATAGGTTTATTTTTCATAAAACTAATGGGATATCCTTTTACTGTTTTTGCTATTAAACAAAATGGTTTATTTTTTTTTCTTTTTAATATTGAAAAAAGAATTTTATTTACATTATGACCATCACAAATTTTTGTTTCCCATCCAAATGCTTTAAACTTTTTATCTATTGGATAAAGAGCTGGATGGGACTTAGAAGATTTTTCAAGACTTTGAAAATCATTATTATCTATTACCATGACAATATTATTTAATTTAAGATTACTAATTACCATAGCAGCCTCCCAGGTTGACCCCTCTTGAAGCTCACCATCACTCAAAACCGTATAAACCAATTTTTTTCTATTACTCAATGCAAAACCAGCTGACATTGCTAGCCCGTGCCCTAAAGAACCAGTAGAAGCATTGATACCCTTATTCTTGATTTCAGGATGAACTCCTAAATTACCACCAGATTTTGAGTAATTATTAAGACTTTTATTGCTAACTATACCCTGGAAATTTAAGATAACATATTGCAGGATTGATCCATGTCCTTTGGACATAATAAAAAAATCTTTTTCATCCTTTTTCATTAATATATTAAAAATACAATCCATTATTTCCACACATGAAAATGTACCTCCTAGATGTAGAGCGCTTACTTTTTGGGACAACTCTAAAATTTTTTTTCTAAAAATATTACATCTGAGTTTGGATTTTGTTAGTTTTTTGTTATATCTTTTAAACATTTAAAATTGACTCAATTGTTTTTATTAGCTCTTTTTTGCTAGGAAATTTGTTATTTCCAAAATTTTTTGAATGAAGTCCTGCATATAAATTTCCTAAAAAGGGAACTAGCTCATCATCTATCGACTGATTTACAAGTAATGAAGTTATAATGAAATATGCATCTCCACACCCTGTAGTATCTGTAGCATCCGGAAAAAAATTTGGACAATGAATAAATTTTCTTTTTTTATTAATGAAAATACTACCTTTATTTCCAAGCGTTATCGAAATTGGAAGAGATTGTATTTTTTGAGATATTGTTTTTATTTTAGAAATACTCTCAAATTTTTCACTAAAATTTAATTCTAATTCTCTTAAATTTATAGAAAGGTAAGAATATTTTTTATATTTTGAAAAAAGATTGAAACCATAATTATTTGAGTTTGATTGCACATTCAAAAATAGATTTTTTGCTGTGAAATTGTTTCTTAAATATTTCTTATCAAATAATCCTAGTCCAAAATCTAAAATTAATACAGGGTATTGATTTTTAAATTTATTTAGAGAATTAATATACCTTTTATAAGAACTTATTTTTGGATTAAAATTCTTGATTAAATTATTCTGAAAAAGCTGGTTTTTTCTTACTTTTGTAATATATCTAGACTTAATCGGTATCGTAAAATTTAAATCATATGGAACTAATTTTATTTTTTTATCTAAATTGATTTTATTTTGAAACTCCTTTTTATTACTTGGGCAAAGATAGTGTAAGTTCTTGATGAAATTGGCTAACATGTTGGCAGCAGCAAGAGTTCCACCAGCGTGAAATTCTCTAGATATAAAATTACTTGTCACAATTGGAGATTTAGTTGCAGTACCAATAACATCGACAAATCTAAATTCATCAATTATGGGTTCTCCTGTCAAATAAAAAATATCATTACTTAATTTTTCAAATATGTTTAAAATATCCGAGACTGAATATTTTTTTAATATTTTATTAATAATATTTTTTGACTCTCTATCATACTGAAAATATTTATTATTTAATATTTTTGTTGAGCTATGTTTGGAAGATGAAGTAATTATAATTTTAGTTTTATACTTTTTACAAGCTAATTTTTCTCTTATTAAATTTTGATCATGATTTTGATTTAAATAATCTATTCCTTTTATATAATAATCTGGTTTAAAGAGTTTGATAGGATCTTCCCCAGTTTCAGAATGAGAAATATAAATATAATCAACTAATCTTAAACTTAATAAAAAATTTGCCCTGTCGTATGATTTGAAATAAGGCTGATTTGGTCCTTTTTTAATATAAGTGTCGGCTGTTATACTTACTATTAGAATATTACCATATTTTTTAGCTTCTTTAAAATGATTTATATGACCAATATGAACTATGTCAAAAGCTCCATGACATAAAACAATTTTATTTTTTTTAAACCTTTTTCGATTTTTTATAAATAAATCTCTAGTAAGTATCTTGTCTGATAATTTTAACATTTTAATTATTTAGATTTATTTATTTCTTTTTTAAGCTCATCATATTCTTTCATCTTTTTTTCCATAAATTTAGTAGTCAGTTGGATCCTATATTGAATTCCTTTTGTGGTTAAAAGGTATTTCTTAAAGTATTTAATTTTGTTATTCCTTTTTCTAAAGTTATTAATTTTAATTAAACCTTTTTTATTAAGTTCTCTTATACAATAGTTTAATTTACCTAAGCTAAAACCAAGCTGTTTTGCTAGATTTCTCTGTGAAATATCTGGATTCGAATTTATTTTTCTTAAAGTATCAAATAAATCTTGTATATTTCTCATGTTCAATTGTTGAACATATATGATATTAGAACAAAATGTCAATAAATGATTAAGTTGTGGTTTTAAAGATAAACTTATAATAATAGTTACTAATGAAAATAATCGTCCTAGGAGGATGTGGGTATATTGGTTCTGTTCTCATTAAAAAATTACTTGAGAAAGAACATCAATTGTTAGTTATAGATACCCAATGGTTTGGAAACTATCTCAAGCCGCAAAAAAATTGTAAAATAGTTAAGAGTGACATAAGAGATTTAAAGAAAATTTCATTTAAAGGATATTCAATAATAATTCATCTTGCCAATATAGCAAACGACCCTGCCTCAGAATTAAATCCAAATTTATCGTGGGAAGTAAATGTATTATCTTTCAATCAAATATTAGAAAAGGCAGTAAAAGAAGGAGTGAAAAAAGTTATATATTCAAGTTCTGGAAGTGTTTATGGAGTTAAAAAAGAAAAAAAGGTCACAGAAAGTTTATCTACTCATCCGATTTCAATTTATAATAAAACTAAAATGATAGCTGAAAGAGTTTTACTAAGTTTTAAAGACAAAATTAAAATAATTATTATTAGGCCAGCTACAGTATGCGGCCTTTCGCCAAGAATGCGACTTGATGTATCTGTAAACCTTTTAACGATGCAAGCTTTACAAAAAAAAGAAATAACAATCTTTGGTGGTAAACAAAAAAGACCTAACATTCATATTTTAGATTTATCAGAAGTATTCATTCATTTTCTAAAAAAAAAAGTCAAAAGCGGTATTTATAATGCTGGTTTTGAAAATATGAGTATTTTAGAAATAGGAAAGCTAGTGAAAAAAAATATAGAATGTCAAATTAGAATTAAAAAAAGTAATGACATAAGGTCTTATAACTTGGACTCATCAAAACTTTTAAAAACTGGTTTCAAACCAAAGTATTCAATATTGGATGCTATAGTCCAAATAAAAAAAGCTTATGCTGATAAAAAACTTAAGTCTAAAAAGAAATGGTATTCAGTTAGTTGGTTAAAATCTATAAAAGTAATCTAGTAATTGAAGAAAAAATTCATTATATGACCTTTTTTAACTCCAATTTTTAATAATTTATAAAAAATTTTTGTAAAAATTTTTTTATGAGGCACACCAATTATAACTTTTTTAAAACTTTTTATTTTAGTTTTAGAGATAAAATTTTTGTTTTCTTTATAAGTTAATTTTTTCAAATATTTATCATCAAAAAAGAAAAGTTTATTGTAACCATTTCTAACAAGAATTTTTTCTAACGATTTACCTATACTTCCATATCCATAAATTAAAATTTTTTCATTTTTTCTAAAACCTAAAAATTTTGTGATATGACATTCAATACTTTTTATTGTGTTCAAATAGTTTAGGGAGTTTTTTTTTAAAAATAAGCTATCTTTCAAATTTATTTTTCCACTTTTATCAATTAAAGCTTTGTCATAATTAGTAATTTTATTAGTTTTATACTTAAGAGTTCTTAGTATAAAATTGAAAAAAAGATTTTTTTTTCGTAAAGAGATATATTTAAGTTTTTTAGAGTCAAAATTACCTTGTTCAGTAAAATCATCTAAAACTTTAATTCCATATAGATATACAAAATCGTATTCTAAATTAGATTTTTGCGATAACCCATCAGGATTAAATTTGTGGTTTATCAAAAGTTTGTTAAAGTTTTGAAAATTCTTCATCAAACAAAATACCTTAGTAATAAATATAAAATCTTCTGCGTATCTAAATTTTTCGAAGAATAGATTATGTTTATTCAAAAATTTTCTATTATATATAAATGGAAAACAGTAATTAATTGATTGATGCTTAGATAAATGCTCAAATAAATATTTTTTTGTTGAGAAACTAAAAATATTTTTTTCCTTCTCATCAAAATCTTTAAAATTTGCAGATAATAAATCGTTGTTTTTATTTTTAAGTAAGTCAATTAATGATGCTAAATTTTTTTTTTCAATTATATCGTCAGAGTCTAAAAGAATTAGATATTTTCCTCTCGCTTTTTTAATTCCTAAATTTCTAGAAGAGCCTACTCCAACATTTTTTTTGTTTTCGATTAATTTTATATTTTGATATTTTCTCTCAAATTCTCTAATTATTTGAAGGCTCTTATCTTTGGAGCTATCATCAATACAAATTATTTCATAATTAAGAATTTTATCTTTACAGATACAACTATATAACGTTTTTTTTAAAAATTTTTCTGAATTATAAACTGGTAATATTATACTTAAGGCTATGGAGTTCACAGCATCATTTATGTATTTTTGTGTTCTCTATAAGGAATTGGTTTTTCGGCTTGAATTGCTGTTTCAATTCTCGGAGTTGTAAAGTCCCTACCATTACAATAATTACATGCTGTAAGATATTCTGGCTTATAGTATAAATTTATCATATCTTTTTTTAACTCTTCTTTAGAGTAATTTTTACTTAGATCAATAAATTCGTTTTGTAAAATTGGAATTGCTTTAAGGTTCATTGTGTTGGCTGAAAAAGGACATCTATACAACTTACCATTTAAAAGAGTTAAATAATCATTGGTGCAGCAATTTTTGAACATGAACTTAAGCTTTTCCTCAGATTTTTTTTGATAATTAATTCTACCAGAATCTGTCCACTTTGGTATAGTTGTAAGAAAAGGAATGTTTTCTTTTTTACATAGTTCTATTAAAGCATCATGATTCCTGGAAAGATTACCATAATTTGTAATATCCATTAAAATTTTTGAACTTTTTAATTCCTCTAAATTTTCGCCTTTAGGTAATATTGTTCCATTTGTATAAATCACTATTTGCGAAACTTTATCGTACTTCTTTAAATGCTTAATCACTTTACCAATTTCTTTATTCATAAAAGGCTCTCCACCTAAAACTCTAAACTCAAATATTTTATCAACACTGTCCATAATTTTATCTATAGAATTTATTAAAATATTTAAATCGCTGTTGATTGGTTTTTGATAGTATTGCATCAAATTAGAGCAATCTTTACATTTTAATGAACACTTTTCAGTTATCATTATGTCGATATACTTAATATTTAACTTTTGATTATCTATTGCTTTACATCCTGATTTATAGATTTCTATCTTTCTATCTATAGTCTTGATATCCAAATAATTATTAACTCCATCAAAAGATAATTTTTCTTTTTTGAAGTTTAAGTCATCGAATAAAGATATGCAGTTGTATAAATTTGTAAAACCAAGCTCCTCTAATCTTTTGTTTAATGAGGAGATCACATAACCAGTACATAAAAATATTTTAGTGTTTTTTGGTTTATCTTTTAACTTATCTAATGAAATTATAATTTTATTATATAAAAGTTTTCCGTGTTGAGTGGGATTTTCATCTACAAAACAATCTATATTTACACCTTTTTGACTTAAAGCAGAATAAGCTAACTTTCCGTAAAATCCTGATCCAAAAAGTATTACTGATGATGAAATATTTTTTAATTCCTCTATTTTATTAATATCAAATAATTTCATTTTACCTATAAATGAACATATTTAAAATTTATTAAATGTTCAATAATTGAACGTACATTATTGCCGTTCAAAGTCAAAATTTTTTTCAGTGCATAAATCAAGCCAATTGAGCTATTAGTA
>CESW01149520.1_pt1 | contig 12357 bp, 9 predicted proteins | sample 531171 | NCBI WGS metagenome assembly CESW01 (sample SAMEA2621859, study PRJEB7988) | marine metagenome | biome: marine biome (ENVO:00000447); feature: surface water layer (ENVO:00002042); material: "saline water (ENVO:00002010), including plankton (ENVO:xxxxxxxx)" | depth 5 m
TCGATCCATTACTGCCTATTTCAAAAATCCAGTTATTCCATTTGTCTTCATTGTTTGATGGAATGTCTCTCAAGTCTCCAGTGTACTCTAAATTAAAATCACTGAGAACCTCTTTTTTACTTAGATATGGTACTAATCCTAATTTTACATATTTGACTAAACCACTACGTTCTTCATCATAGGTATCGGAATCAAACGTTGTATAGGTTAAGTTTTGACTCAAATCTGAGTAATTCTCATACCCTAGAAAAGCTAACTGATACTGTGAACCTCCAGACGCGGTCCCTCGTTGAGTAATAATCAAGTGTACCTCGGCATCAGCCATATCTCGAACAAAATTTACAAATGTTATTTCGCTTTTAATGAAGCTCTCACGACAGTCTCTACAATCTAAAAATACACTTATCAAAGCTTCATTTTTTGAGACATTATCAATACTATCAATTTTTATAGAGGGTTGACTAATTTCTGGACTGAGAATTTGAGCATACAAACTTTTACTTAATACCGCTAAAAAAAGAAATAGCCCTAACCAACTTTTAAGATAGTATAATTTTATTGATTTGAGCTGTAAATAGTTGAACATGTTTGAAAGAAAATATATTTAATGCTGATAGTACTTTTGTTATATCATTTTTTTGAAGTCTAATATTCTGGCAGATCACATTATTTTAGGCTTAATTCGTTCATTCTTGAATAGGGGACACAGATTTGTATGACTGTTTAATTTTTATTCTAATTTAATAAGCAACTGCAATTTAAGTGAATTTTCTTCTAGATTCGTTCCTTATGTTACATTATTTTACTAAATAACAGAATTGTAAGATTAGTATTTTTGAATAAAATTTAGAATTCTATTTCAATAATTCTCGCTAAAGATTTATAACAGAATAAAATTAACAGATGCTCATAGATTTACTCGATAATTGCGATAGTTTTTATACCAAATGTACTTAGTTATAAATGTACTCTTGCCATGTTAGATCGACGATTTGCAAAACCACGCCAACAACTGGTGGAACAATTGGTAGAAAAGGGCATCCAAGATTCCTCGGTCCTTAATGCCATTGGATTCTTACCTAGACATATACTAATTGACACGGCTCTTCATCATCGGGCATATGAAGATTCAGCCCTACCCATAGGTCTTGGTCAAACCATATCTCAGCCTTTCACGGTAGCGAAGCAAACCGAACTCTTGGGGGTGAATCCGGGAGATAAAATTCTAGAAATTGGTACGGGATCAGGTTATCAATGTATGATATTATGCGAGCTTAAGGCTCAGGTTTATAGCGTAGAACGTCACAATGAGCTATATCATAGGGCTAAGGAGGTATTACGTGACTTAGGGTACCGGCCTCAATTAAAATGTGGAGATGGTACTTTGGGTTGGTCAACATACGCCCCTTATCACGGTATTATTGTTACCGCTGGAGCTCCAGTGGTACCTGATGATCTTATCCGGCAGTTACACATTGGTGGTCGGTTAATCATCCCTGTTGGAAGTAGTAAAGAACAGATGATGCTAAAAATTACCCGACACTCTGAGGAAGAATATGTTCAAGAGGAATTTGAGGGATTTACTTTTGTCCCATTAATTGGACAAAAAGGCTGGAAAGGATAAGGGTAGGTAATTAAATGGCTGAAAAAGCTAAAAAATCTCTAACTCCAGATTCTTCAGGAAAAGATCAAAGTTCGCTGAAAGAATTTCCAATGCTCTGGTTGAAAGGGTTTTTAATGGGCTCGGCCGATGTAGTCCCTGGAGTTAGTGGTGGGACTATGGCTCTGATCTTAGGGATTTATGAACGGCTTTTATCCGCCATTAACAGTGTAAGTGTAACCGTTATTAAGGATGTACTTTCGCTTCGACTGCTGCAGGCGGCCGCTCAGGTGCATGTTTTGTTCTTGATGATGTTGTTTTCTGGAATTGCCACAGCTTTGGTTTTTTTTACGAGGGTAGTGCCCCTACAAGTGTATATGTTTACCCATCCTGAAATAGTGTTTGGACTCTTTTTTGGACTTATACTCGGGTCTATATATGTGCTCGTAAAAGCCATTGAACAGCGACAGGGAAGTATGGTTATTTTTATTGTCGTCGGAACGGCTTTAGGCTTATGGGTAGTCCAGCTGGTACCAACCCAAACCCCTGAACATCCATTGTTTGTCTTTTTTAGTGGTGTAATAGCCATAACAGCAATGATATTACCCGGTATATCGGGTTCTTATCTTTTGTTGATTATGCGAAAGTATGACTTTGTGTTGACTAACATTGGTAAATTAGGTGGAGCCGAAACGTGGGCAGGATTTTGGGCGCTTTTACCTTTTTTTATGGGAGCAGTAGTAGGCCTAGCCTTATTTTCTAGAGTACTTTCTTGGCTTCTTTCGCGGTATCAAAGGGCTACTTTGTCGGTATTAATTGGATTTTTATTAGGCTCATTACTCGTGATATGGCCTTTCCAAGACAGAGAATATATTGATCAGGTTCGAAAGGTGGAGCTTATGCAGGCGGATGATCCGTTAGCTCAGGAGATAGCAGGTGCCAGCAATCATGTTCCAGCTTTACCAGAATATAGGAGGGTGGTATCTGAACCCATGGAATCCATCTTAAAAGAGGGAGAGCGGTTAGCTCAGGAGCCTGAAAAGGACACCATTCTGGTAGAAACCGTTAAACGGAAACTTATTTCTTCTAAGCCTTTTTGGCCTTATCCTGCCAGGGAACCCAACCGTTGGAGGGGTTTTACGAGCATTTTGGCGGGCTTAGTCATGGTGGCAGGTCTGGAACGACTTAGATAACCTGGTCTTTTTGAAGCAGATAGTGCGATATAGCAAAAAATTAGCGCTAACTTTCCGCAGCCTTAGTTAAGATATACGTACATTTAGGCATGAGCACGGATCAATTTAGAACTAAAAAACGCCTAGGTCAGCACTTTCTTACTGATAAGAATGTGCTTAGTAACATAATTTCAGCCTTTCCGGCTACTTCGAATGACTGGGTACTTGAGATTGGTCCCGGGACAGGAGCTCTGACTCAATATCTTTGGCCACGATATCCTCGATTAGAATTGGTTGAGGTGGATGCTGAGGCGGTTGAAGTGCTTAAAGGGCAATTTAAAGGGGTGACAATTCATCAGGAAGATATCTTGAAAGTAAAATTACTAGAGCTTATTCCTGAGCAGCTTGATGCGAAACGAGTTTATACAAATCAGAAAGTGGTAAATCCTAAAAACTTTGTCATTGGAAATTTGCCTTATTACATTACTAGCCCAATTTTATTTGTATTGTTAGAGCATAGAATTAGATTGGCAGGTGCATTGTTGATGATGCAAAAGGAAGTTGCTCAGCGTCTGATAGCCATTCCACGGACTAAAGACTATGGGATTTTAAGTGTGCAAACCCAGCTAATGAGCACTCCAAAATATCTTTTTGATGTAAAACCAGGTTCATTCAGTCCCCCTCCAAATGTAACCAGTGCTTTGGTATACGTACATTTTGACAAGCCGTCATTAGGTTATTCAGACAAAATGCTTAAAGATGTTGTGCGGACGGCCTTTAACCAGCGAAGAAAAAAGCTTAGCAATGCGTTAAAAGCCATGATTAAGGGGATTGATTGTACATCATTTGACTTAAATGTAAGAGCAGAGGAATGGACACCTGACATTTATGCAGAGTTTACGGCCTTTCTTGAAAGGCAAAATCCTGAATAGTGCTTTGGTACGAGTTTTGCTCTAATAAAAATTAAAGTAATGAGAATACAGTTTGACTACAAATAAACTAGGTTGTAACTCATATTCTCGCACGTAAAATTAAAACTAATAACAAAACTAATATCAAGGAGTCATACCCTATGGCTAGCATTAAACCTTTAGGAGATCGAGTGTTGATCAAGGCCGATGTTGCTGAAGAAGTAACCAGCTCAGGTCTATACATTCCAGATACGGCTAAAGAAAAACCTCAACAAGGAACTGTGGTAGCCGTTGGCCCAGGTAAAGTGGAAAACGGAACCAGAGTAGATATGTCTGTAAGCGAAGGAGACAAAGTTCTTTATGGAAAATATGCCGGTACCGAAGTCACTATCGATGGTGAAGAGTACCTTATAATGCGTGAGTCGGATATCGTTGGTATCCTAGCATAATCCTGTTGAAACAAAATTTTAATCATCTAATTATAGAAAGAAATGTCAAAGTTAGTTCATTATGATATCGAAGCCCGCGATGCATTAAAGCGTGGTGTTGACAAACTTGCCGATGCGGTTAAAGTAACTCTCGGCCCTAGAGGACGCAATGTAGTAATCGAAAAATCTTTTGGTGCACCAACGGTGACCAAAGACGGTGTAACTGTTGCTAAAGAAATTGAGTTGAGCGATAAAGTCGAAAATATGGGCGCTCAAATGGTAAAAGAAGTTGCTTCACGCACCAGTGACAATGCTGGTGATGGAACGACTACCGCTACCGTACTCGCACAAGCGATAGTGACAGCTGGTTTAAAAAACGTAACCGCTGGTGCAAACCCAATGGATCTTAAACGAGGAATTGACAAAGCAGTTGAAGCTATTGTAGCAGATTTAAAAAAACTTTCTCGTGATATCGACGATCGGAATGAGATTGCTCAAGTAGGAACTATTTCTGCTAATAACGATGAGTTCATTGGTAATTTAATTGCCGATGCTATGGAGAAAGTGGGAAAAGACGGTGTAATTACCGTTGAAGAAGCAAAAGGAACCGAAACTTACCTAGAAACTGTAGAGGGTATGCAGTTTGACCGTGGTTATTTATCTCCATACTTTGTTACTGATTCAGATAAAATGACTACAGAATTAGAAGATCCGTACATCTTGATCTTTGATAAAAAGATTTCAAATATGAAAGATCTACTGCCTATTTTGGAAAAAGTTGTGCAGTCTGGAAAGCCATTGTTGATAATTGCAGAGGATATTGAGGGCGAAGCTCTTGCTACATTGGTGGTAAATAAATTGCGAGGTAGTTTGAAGATTGCTGCGGTAAAAGCTCCAGGTTTTGGTGATAGAAGAAAAGCTATGCTAGAAGATATTGCTATCTTAACTGGTGGTACTGTTATTTCTGAGGAGCGTGGGTATAAATTAGAAAATGCTACTCTAGACTACTTAGGACAAGCTACTCGAGTCAGTATTGATAAAGATAATACGACGTTAGTGGATGGCGCAGGTAAAGAAGGTGATATTCAAGCTCGTGTAAATCAAATCCGATCTCAGATCGAAACCACTTCCTCTGACTATGATCGCGAAAAGTTACAGGAGCGATTGGCTAAGTTAAGTGGTGGTGTAGCAGTACTTTACATTGGTGCTGCTTCTGAAGTGGAAATGAAAGAGAAAAAAGCTCGTGTTGAGGATGCTCTCCATGCGACTCGAGCAGCTGTGGAAGAAGGTATTGTTCCGGGCGGTGGTGTTGCTTTTCTGCGAACATCTGGGGCTTTGGAAGCGTTAACTGCAGTGAATGATGATCAAGCGGTTGGATTTCAAATCGTACGTCGTGCTATTGAAGCACCGCTCCGTACGATTTCTAACAACGCGGGTGTCGAAGGTGCAATTGTTGTACAAAAAGTACTCAATGGTAAAGGTGCATACGGATATAATGCACGCACCGCTGTATACGAAGATCTAATAAAAGCTGGAGTAATTGACCCAACCAAAGTGACACGTACAGCGCTTCAAAATGCAGCATCTGTAGCAGGTTTGCTCTTAACCACAGAAGCGGTTGTAAGCGAAAAGCCAAAAGATGAGTCTGCATCTGCTCCTGCTATGCCAGATATGAGTGGCATGGGTGGCATGGGTGGCATGGGTGGTATGATGTAAAATTGTTGGCAGGGAACATGCGTAAACGAAAGATACCTCTTTGGGAATCGATTTAATGTGTTCCCACTATGCATTCTAAATCAATAAATCTTAAAGCCTCTCCATTCGGAGAGGCTTTTTTATGTAATATATCCTTAGCTGTTGTAATCAATGTTACCTTTTAGGTTCACTGTATCACAATATCTCATGATCAAGGGAATTTTTATTGAAAGCTAACGAGTCTATAAAAACTCGTATATTTCTTATATATCAATCACTCAATTTGATGATTTATGACCTTATTGTTTTTTATTTTTGGTTTAATTGGTCTTATAGTAGGCGCTGATTTTTTTTTAAAAGCGGTTGATCGATTTGGCTTAAAATGGGGTATTTCACCAATGGTAATGGGACTCACAGTAGTAGCGTTTGCGACGGGGGCACCTGAACTAGCCATTAGTTTGAAAGCAGCAATGAATGATTCTGCCGATTTAGTCTTAGGTAATATAATAGGGTCTAACATTGCAAATATCTTGCTCATTTTAGGGATTACCGGGTTCATTACACCCTTGAAAATAAAACTGCGTATTGTTCGAATAGATGTGCCTATTGTAATTACAATGAGTATAGTGCTATATTCATTGGCTTTAGATGGGGTACTTAGTCTTACCGATGGAATTGTCTTATTATTGGGTTTGCTCGCTTACTCGGTATTTACCTTTCTCCAAATACGTAAAAATAAGGTGGATATTAGTCAACTTTATGAGCATAAAGAACGGGTTGAATTAGCCACTGATACCTGGTTTTACTTGAAAAACTTTGGATTATTACTAACTGGTTTGGCTTTAATTGCACTAGGAGCTAATTGGATGGTAAGTAGTGCTGTAACTATTGCTCAACTATTAGGAATGTCGGAATTAGTGGTAGGCTTGACCATTGTATCTATTGGCACATCACTTCCAGAAGTTGCTACATCCATAACTGCTGCACGTAAGGGAAATGCAGATATCGCAGTCGCAAACGTATTAGGGAGCAATATATATAATGTCATGCTAACACTGGGACTCACAATCGTAGTCACCCCAGGAGTATTGGAAGTATCTAGGAATGCCTTGATGTTAGATATGCCATTCATGATTGCTGTTGCCGTAGGATGTATACCAATTTTTCTCACAGGATTTGATCTAGACCGCAAAGATGCCTCACTATTTCTTTTTTATTACGCAGCCTATCTGATTTATTTGGTCTTGGAGGCAACCGGTTCGGAGTACTTGGGCTGGACTGAAAAAGGCTTTTACTTTGTAGTACTACCCTTTACCATTTATTATATTTTTTCGAGGTTTATTCGTGAGGGTTTAACTGGCCTTCATAGTGAGGGGCGTAGTTAACTCCTCTATGGTCGAGTCGTTTAAAATGATGTTGTAGGCGAGCCCAAAAGCTGTACCAATCTTTTTGTATGGGATCCGACCAGAGAACTTCAGATAAAGCCGTTGCTCTCGGGTAGGCCATATATTCGACTTTTTGAGGGGTACGGATATATTCCGTCCATACATTGCCTTGCGCTCCGAGTACATATTTAGCCTCTTCTTCGCTCAGGGCTGCTGGTACAGGTTCGTAGTCGTAGACATCTTCAACCGAAGTAAAACAACAAATCGCCAATGGCTCATGCATCATATTTCCTTGGTAGTGATCAAAATAATTCGTGTTTCCCGGTGTCATGATAACATCATGACCCATTTTTGCTGCTTCAATGCCACCTCGTTCACCTCGCCAAGACATAACAGTAGCTCGTGGAGCTAAGCCGCCCTCCAAAATTTCGTCCCAACCGATTATTTGCCGGCCTTTACTGTTTAGGTATTGTTCTATGCGGGTAATAAAGTAGCTCTGGAGTTCGTGCTCATCTTTTAATTTTTCGCGCTGAATAACTTTTTGGGCTAATTCACTTTCTTCCCATTGTTTTTTTGGAGCCTCATCCCCCCCAATATGTATATATTCTCCAGGGAAAAGTGCCATAACTTCATCTAACACATCCTCCAAAAATCCGAAGGTTTTTTCTGACGGACAAAAGATATCATCAAACACTCCCCAAGTTGTTTGGACCTTGTATTTTTTATTCTGGCAACCGTATTCAGGGTAAGCGGCTAATACTGCAGAGGTATGCCCAGGCATTTCGATTTCAGGTACGATGGTAATATATTTTTCGGCGGCGTAAGCTACCACTTTTTTGATTTCTTCTTGAGTGTAGTAACCTCCATATGGGCGATTATCATAGATCTCAGAACCATATCTACGAATTAATGTTTCTTCACGGAATGCCGCAATTTCAGTCAGCTTTGGGTAAGCCTTAATTTCAATGCGCCAGCCTTGATCTTCAGTCAAGTGCCAATGAAATCGATTCATTTTATGCATAGCCATCAAGTCAATATAGTGTTTTATGAATGATACAGGCATAAAATGACGCCCTACATCTAAATGTAGACCCCGATATTGAAATCGAGGATGATCGGCGATATACATACCGGGAACCGTCCAAATCATGTTGTTGGATATACGTGATGGATCTTCTTTTTCGACTTCGGTTGGTAATAATTGCCGTAAGGTCATAATGGCATTAAACAATCCATGCTCTGTCGTAGCTTCTAGTTTTAGCTGCTTTGGAGTAACGAGAATGCGATACCCCTCCTTATGACGAAGATGTACATGATCGTAATCATTTTGCAGACTTTCGAGGTTATGTAGCACCACCACAATCGCAGAATCTGTAACGAAAGTAGGGTTTGTACCTTCGTAGAAAATAAAATCACCATCTAGCCAAGTGGTAGTGTACATGAGTTCATTAAGGGTGCTATGGATGGGGGTTCCCTCTAGTTCATTTGGAAGTATTATTGGAGTTCCTTCTACTATCATAAATGGATTTCCAGTAGGTTCCATTATTTTGGGGACAGGAATGAGAGCCGGTAAGACGGGGTCAGAATCTTGAGCAATCATGCTAGAGGAGGTGCAAAGCAGCAAGCATGTCAAATAAATAAGTTTTTGTAGCATGGCGGTATTGTGGTTAGATATTGGTTTAGTCATCGACATGTTCTGTAGTGACTAGGATTTTTTTTGACGCTGTTCCTTTTCTTTCATGACGTAATCCAAATATAAAAATTCTAATGCGGCCGATTCGTAGCTTTTCCAAGCTTGGATGAGTTCCTGAAATCTATCTTCAGTGGTTGCATCTGGGTCTTCACCATATCTCCAAATAATCCATCTTCGTAGGCCTTTTTCCTGATTCTTTTTCTTATTACTGGGAAACACTGCATCTGTACGCCCTCGCATCATAATAAGATCTTGAGCAGCCGTTGGACCTATTCCCTTAATCTTGACTAAGGTGTTATACGCAGTGATTGGGTCACAGGTAGTTAACCAATGTATATCGGTGATTCCCGCAACGATATCTTGCGCTAAACCAGTAAGGTATTGTCCTTTGCGCAGGGTCGGGCCTAAAGTGCGAATATTATGGGGATCTGCCTTCATAAGCTCGTGAGGTCGAGGCCATGCAGCTAGGGTACCTCCATCATAATCGAGGAGACTACCATATTGCTCTCGAATCCTATACATCATCTTTTTTGCAGTAGGTTTATGATTCATCTGCATTTCAACTATTCGATTTTGAATATCCTCGAATAAGGTGGCCCTAGTCATCCTTTTGAGCCCGTAGTATTCACTTAATTTTGGACCTAAAACAGTGTCATTAGCAGCGCGATCGTATAATTTGCGCAAATCCATTTTTAAGCCTAAAATTTTAGTTAAATGCTGGTTAGCGCATTCTATTTCCTTTTGTGAAAGAGCTTTTTTACAACTAATAAAGAATTCTGGTGATTCGGGATCTCCGTTGAATCGAATAGTAACTACGGCATCTTGCTCACCGATTGGGATTGGCCGAGTAAAACCTGTCTCAAACATATGTTCAGGTTCATGTTCAAAATCGAAATAGGAACTGACATCCAAGCATAAATACCAATCGTGCGGGGGGATAGAATTAAGACTCCATTCACTCATATTGCAAGATCATAAAATTGAGCTTATGAACAAAATATTAGTACAGGAAAAAATAGAGCAAAAAACTAATTTAGATTAAAATATTTATATTCATCAATATTTCAAATATAATTAAATTTACAAGTTCAAAATGGTTCACTCTGGTTTAAGAAATGAATGACTACTTTTTTGGGGATTACGTTTTTTGGATTGATGTTCCTCGAACAGCATTTCTACATGTTCTAAGCTGTCTACATCGCTGGGTGATAAATCCCATCGTATTGCTTTAAATCGAGGAAATCTGAGAGTGTATTTTGCTTTTGTTCTTGGATTAGGCTGAATGGCCTCAAACTCGAGTTCGACCACAATTTCAGGGTGTAGTTGAGCTGTTGGACCAAATCGGTTAATAATACAACCCTTAATAGCTTTGTTTAATTGCTTCCATTCTTGGTCTGTGTATCCACCATACGCTTTTCCAATGGGGATGAATTCTTCTTCGTAACGCGCATCGTTTTTGACTGATACACCCAAAGTAAAATCAGAATAGCTACCACCTCGTTTTCCACTACCTGCTTGAGCATATAGAATAACAGTGTCAATACTACCGGAAGGTTGTTTGACTTTTAACCAATGATTTTTGCGTTCTCCGAAGGAATAGGGGGCGTTTTTTTGCTTTAACATTAGGCCCTCGTTACCATGAGCTAGGGCTTGTTCAAAAAGTTGTTCTACTTGCTTTTTTGAGCTAACAGCATGTTGGCTACTGATAGGAAATTTATAGGTTTTTGAAAGTTTTTCAATGCTAATCCGTCGTTGGGTTAAGGGTTGCTTTACCGTTGATTCTCGCTCTAAGAACAACACATCATAACCGATAAAGACTACTGGATATTTACTAAGTAAAGCCTGAGTAGGCTTTTTTACTCCCATTCGTTTTTGAAGATCTTGAAAGGGTTGAATGATACTTTCGCGGAATACACAAATTTCCCCATCTAGAACTACGGGTGGAAGATCTTTAATAGCGAAGGAATCGACAAGTTCAGGGAATTGGTTTGAAACTACATTTAAATCACGCGAAAATAACTCCACTTTAGAACCATAGGCATGGAGCTGACAGCGCATACCATCAAACTTTTCTTCGGCTATGAAAGTATCCCAATCCTTAACTGAACGGGATTGAATTGGAGCCGCAAGCATAAATGCGATGGGGTTAAATAATTTAAATTGAGCCTGGTCCAGACTGTGAGTAGACACTAATTCGGCTGTTTTGGCGATGCTTCCTGTAAGCATGTGGGCATAGCGTAACTGCTCGTAATCTACCTCGTAAATCTTCGCTAAGGCCTGTAGAATACTTCTACTTTCGAAGCCAATTCGTAAAGAACCTTGAGAAAGTAGTCGGACAAAATATTTGGAAGCCAAAGGTGATAAACCGCTCCAAATGCGAGTCAGTATGCGTTGTTTATCTTTGCGGGCTCGAGTCTGTGCCAATTTTTCTGCGAGTTCAGAAATATGCGCTAGATCCCAATGTCGCAGGATATTTTTTTGCCGAGTTTCGGTAAGGTTTTCAAAGAGGCGTTGAATGGTTTCGGTACTGCTTCCTGTGGCTGTACGGCATGCTTTGAATACAATATCATAGTCGATTTTACAGTAATCGGCAGCGGCCATCCCTATGGTTCGCGAACCTATGGAGGCACGTTTCCCAGAAATATTAGAGAAGGCCCCTTCTCCCATGTATTGGCAGGCTAATGCCAGCTGTGAAGGGGATAATTGTGCTAAATAGTTAGCACATAGTTCAATTTTTGCATTGCTTCCACGAGTTTCGGCTATGGATTGAACCAGCTGAGCCCACCTTTCAAAGTTATCAACTGCCTTTTGTTTGCTCATAATTTACCCAAGCTCCTCATGGTCAATATCTAGGTAAACTGCCTCAAGACCTCTTTGCTGTAGTTCATGCAAAACTACCTTTGGGTCTGGTGTATGGGTTATGTAGATACGCTTGGGTTGAAGATACTCGCATACCTTAATGAGCTCGAAGTAATCTAAATGGTCACTCAGTGGAATTAAGGCATGAGCCTGGGTTTGGGTTCTTCTGGCTTCATGCGATGCCCAGCCACTACAGTATGCTATCCTTTTCTTCTTTATGTGACTCGCAAAACCCGATTCTAAGCCAGAATAAGGCGTAAATAATAGACAGCCTTCTGAACTGGCTCGGTTATAGCGCTTATACGTACCAAGGTTAATACCGTACTCTTCATATACTGCGCAAAGTGGGTATCCTGCTCCATGGATTTGCTTAGTTTTGGGGAGCTCTCTGAGCATATGCATCATTTCTTGAGCCTTACCTAAGTTGTAGCCTAGAAAAATGGGCGTGTAACCTGCATCTAGAGATTCCTCTGCGAAGTTAAGTAGATCAGATTGTAGCTGTTCTGTGGATTTCCAACGGTAAATGGGTAAGCCAAAAGTAGCTTCTATGATTAGTTGATCGACTGGCCGGTTTTTGGGTAGTTCGAAGCCTTCGGTTGCTGGGGAAGCGGGTG
>CESW01146454.1_pt1 | contig 12339 bp, 4 predicted proteins | sample 531171 | NCBI WGS metagenome assembly CESW01 (sample SAMEA2621859, study PRJEB7988) | marine metagenome | biome: marine biome (ENVO:00000447); feature: surface water layer (ENVO:00002042); material: "saline water (ENVO:00002010), including plankton (ENVO:xxxxxxxx)" | depth 5 m
TCACATACATCCAAAGTTCCCTCTCAAGAGGGGGTCGAAGTCATATCTGTTAATTGGGCTAAAATTCCAATGGCGTTCACTAGATCATACGGGAAACATGCCATACGTGCATTGTATAATCTAAACAAGAGAAAACCGATAGACATCATTAACGCTCATCTTCCGTTAGTGTCATGGAAAGCAAAAGAATTTTCAAATCTTGAAAAGAAAATAGCTCCCGTAGTGTCATGTTTACATGGCTCTTGGATTGGTGAGAGGGAGGGCGTAAAAAGAGCGGCTGCCGCTGGCGAATCAGCAACTTGGCGAAACCCCAACGATTTAGCGATTTCAATGACTGCTAAGTATTACTCAAGGTATGAACGAGCAGGCATAACCAATTCCAGTATTTGTGTCGCAAACTCACAATCTACCTTAAGTGAGTTCAAGAAGTGGTATGACCCTGATGAAAATTTTGATTGCGAAGTGGTGTTGTGGGGCTGTGATCACAAAGTATTCCGCCCACCGAATAACGATAATGAGGCTGAGCAACTTGAACATGAAAGAATAAGATCTGATTATGGCTGTGATGACGAAGATGCACTTTCTTATTCTTTTAGTACAAAAACTCCAATGTTGCTAGCTGTAGGCCGTTTAGTCGCTCGCAAAGGTTACATGACCTTATTGAGAGCTTTGCCAGACATAATTAAACAAAATCCGGGTGTAAAATTAGTGATAGTTGGTAGAGGGCATATGAAGAAGAGCCTTCTTAAAGAATCTGTAAAACTTGGAATATCAGATTCTGTTTACATCAAGAGTAGTTTGTCATTTTCTGAATTAGCCCAACACTTTAGGTCTGCTGACCTTGTTGTTTATCCCTCATATTATGAAGGTCAAGGCCTAATTCCTCTTGAATCCCTCGCTAGTGGGACCTCCGTAGCGACTGTTGACCAAGAACCTTTAACAGAAATGGTGGATGAGTCAGTTGGTGGATTGTTCAAACGTGGAAAACCTGGAGAACTTGCAAATTGTGTAAATAAGATGTTGGCAGATGACAAAACACCAGCCAAAGCACTTCTTGGTCGTGAGCGAGTTTTATCAAAATTTACCTACGAGCATAATGCGATAGATTATGAGCGAATATTCAACAGGGCAATAGAGAAATCACATTCAAAGCGCTAGAAATATCAAGTTTGCTCAGACTATTACCGGCGCTGTCTTGAAAACTAACTCCCTGCATGCATGCACATGCGAGGGGGGAAGTGGCTAACGTGTTTTCTCGCAATCACTCTGTTAACCTTCTTACCAACAGTGGAATCTGATGATGACACCTCAACTGCAAATGTTCTTACAAATGGAGTATCTTCTAGTGATTACGTTTGCTATGATGATGGTTGCTCACCCACCGACCAGACCGATTGGTGGAAGCTTTATGCCTACAAGGGAGATATTGTGGAAATCAGTTTTTCTGGCACGATGGTCAACCCATCTCTAGTGTGCATCTGGGGCGATGGATGGGAAGGTGATTTCTCGATTCATGATTCAAACGGAGCCGAGATCGCATCACTTGCTCTAACAGATGACAATCCTACTGGAACTCTGAGTAAAACTATGCCAACAGGTGAATGGGTATATGCGAAGGTCAAAGGAAAGGACAGTTGGTGCAATGATGGATTCGATTACACCCTAACCCCTTCAATAAATCAAGACGATAGGGATACAGATGAAGACGGTTTCAAAGATACTGAGGATGATTGTGACTTTACTGCTGGAACATCAACAAATGACCGCCAGGGGTGTGTGGATACTGATTCAGATGGCTGGTCAGATCCTGATGACACCTGGGGTCCTAATAATGGAGCAGATGCTTTTCAAAACGAACCGACACAATGGTTAGATTCAGATAATGATGGGTTTGGTGATAACATCGATGGATTTGAGCCAGATCACTGCCCCTACAGGAGAGGCTATTCAACCTCAGACAGGTTTGGCTGTTTGGATTCAGACGGAGATTCATGGTCAGATGCAGATCCTGGGGGTCTTGACGGGATTGAACCTTGGTTTGCTCACCCAACCGGAACGGCAGATGCTTTCCCGTTTGTAGAAAGTCAGTGGAATGATACTGATGAAGACGGATTTGGCGATAATTGGGCAGATGGAAGTTGGAATGATACCAGAATGAATTGGTCGATAGGTATGTGGTACTCAAATGCAAGTTACCCCGATGCTTGTCCTTTCATCACGGGGAATTCAGTTGAAGACCGATATGGTTGTCCTGATACGGATAATGATGGTTGGTCTAATCCAGATTTAAATTGGTCTGCAAATGATGGTGCAGATGCTTTCCCTGAAAACCCAACACAGTGGTCAGACAGAGATAGAGACGGTTGGGGTGATAATCAGTCTGAGGGAGCTCTTCAGATAGATGATTTCCCAGATAATCCAACACAATGGCTGGATACAGACGGGGATGGATGGGGTGATAACCAATCATATGGTGCTTCGCAAGTAGACGATTTCCCACTTATTCCTAGCCAGTATAGAGACACAGATGGCGATGGGTATGGCGATAATTTACTAGGATTCGAAGGAGATGTTTGTCCTTTGAGCACCATTGAAGAAGTTGAAAGCGGCTGGATTAGTTGGGCAGATAGATTCGGGTGTCTTGACTCCGACCAAGATGGGTACTCGAATTCAGATGATTGGTGGATTTCTCATCCGGACGGATTTGCTGATGCATTCCCTGATGATGAAACTCAGTGGCATGACACTGATGATGATGGTTACGGGGACAATCTCGAATATTTCGATGGTGAAACTTGGCGTGAAGCTTGGAGAGGCGATGGCTGCGTAGCGACTGAAGGAAATTCAGCGATGGACCGGTGGGGCTGTCCAGATACAGATGGCGATGGGTGGTCAAATCCTACAACTCACTGGTTAGCAAGTCCCGGAGGAACTGCGGACGCTTGGCCAGAGGATGAGACTCAATGGCATGATATTGATGGCGACGGCAGGGGAGATAATCCTAGAGGAACCACCGCAGATGTTTGTCCTAATACACCGGGAACATCCGTAGGTCCCACATTAGGTGGAGATCGTTGGGGGTGCCATGATACAGACGGAGATGGCTGGTCCGATCAAGGTGATAAATTCCCTCACGAGCCAACTCAGTGGAAGGACCTAGATGGCGATGGATTCGGAGATAATCCTGATGGTCACGAAGGAGATGCCTGTCCAAATGAACGTGGTCAATCGTTTTTCGATAGACTGGGATGTAGAGATTCCGACGGCGATGGGTGGTCCGATCCCAGCCAAAGTTGGTTAGCATCTCCTTGGGGTCAGGCTGATGCATTCCCTACTGACAAATTACAATGGCAAGATACTGATGAGGATGGTTTTGGTGATGTTTCAATGGGCGCTCGCAGAGACGATTGTCCAGATATTTTCGGGACCTCCACGAAAGACATTCAGGGTTGTGTTGATTCGGATGGCGATGGTTGGTCAGACGAATATGGGGAGTGGAACGCAGCAGTATCAATGATGGGTGAGAGCCCTGCGTCAAGCTGGCTATCATACCTCACAGTTGGGTTAGTAATGTTGCTATCATCTGGTTTGGCCTTAATAGTCCGTTCACGCAAATCCGTGGCTTCTTTGGAGAAAGACCTCATACCAATAAAGGAGGGAGATATGGATGCGTGAATGGTTTGTTTTAGGTTTACTATTGTGCATACCATTAACCACCTGCGTTGTGGCAGAAGAAGAATCTGATGGCTTTACAGAGGCGGGTCTCAACATTGTTGCCATACGCGATGACAGTTTAGATAAAAATCAAGATGGAGTTACTGATTCAATCAGAGTAGTCATTGTTCTAAATTCAACAAATGGGCAGACTGATTTGCGGCTAAACTTAATTGGCGAACATTCTGGTTTTACGGTATATGAAGAGATGTTGATTTCTTTTGAAGATCAGGCAAATGCATCATTAACATACGATTCATGGTCAACGGGAGAACATGAATTAACGCTTGAAATAAGTGATGTAGAGGGTAGACTACTAAGATCTATTGACATAGGTATCTTTGATTTGAGCCCTGCATTAGCAATTCCTAACGTTGAGCTTACATTGGCAGGTTCCCAAACAATGCAAACTGGAGATTTTTGTGAGATTCGACGCGACTTTGTTGATGAGACAGGTCCTAGATGGGGATATTCAGGAACTAGGTCTGTAACGGGTACTCCGTTCATAGTTTTGGACACAGAGGATGTCCTAGACTGCAGCAACTGGCCGGCTGGAGAATATAATGTGGTAGAGACTTATCAGAATGGGTTGGGACAAATTACTTCCGATTCTCTACAATTTACAATAGTCAACAAGCCACCACCATCTTTCACGATATCGATTACTGGCAGTAACCAAGAAGTTGGAAGTCCTTGCACTATTGAACACCAAGCAGTGGGTTCAGAAAACCATCAAAATTATTTGAAAAATTGGGAAATTACCCCTGCGGTTGGGTTAGTAGGAAATACAAGCATTATCGATTGTTCAATGTGGAACTCAGGAGTTTACAAGATTCTTCTGACTGTGACAAACGATGAGGAGATAAGAACGACGGATGGTGAAATGTTAATTAGAACACCGTCCCAAAATCCCAGTGTTTCAGACGAGCAGCCCCCAGTCTTATCTAGAGGTGAAGAAACAGAAACGTCTAACTCTGGTATCTGGGGGATTCTGGTGTTATCCTTTGTTCTTGGTTTAGCGGTTTTCTTATTGATGGTTCGCAGCCCAATTGATGATGAAGTTGGATTTGGAACTCTAGCCATAGATAGCGAGCCGGATTCTGAGGGGCTGCCTACTCATTTGGATGAGTCGGGAATACTTTGGAGAAAGCACGAGGACGGAAACCTAGACTGGTGGGATACCTCTAGTATGACTTGGAAGAGGTGGTAGATTGCTACGCGATCTAGCATTTTGGACTATGGTTTTGAGTGGTATCTCACTTTTCTTTGTTCTATTATCCCTCCTATGGCAACGATATGTTTGGATAATTTCTCAGAAGCCTGCATTGGATAAGGAGTGGGTTGCAGATTGTGCAAAACATGGAAAAGCGTCTTTCAAAGGGAGTAAGGTTACAGTTGAAAATGTCAGGGACTTTACATGGAAGGGTAAGAGAGATCATAATTCTAAATGGAAAAAAGTCAAAGTAGACATCGATGAAATAAGGGACATATGGTATGTAGTTGACCATTTTCACAAGATAAAAGGTCTCGCTCACACGATGATAACATTTGAATTTGCAGACGGACAATTCATCACCTTCTCGTTTGAAACAAGAAGAGAAGTTGGTGAAAGATACCACCCATGGCATGGCCTTTGGAGGGCATATGAATTGTATCTCCTTGTAGCGACAGAAAGTGATGCCCTTCACCTGAGAACAAATATCAGAAATCACAAAGTCCATCTGTTTAGGGTTCAAACACCACCCGGGAAAGACAAGGCGTTGTTCCATGCTCTTTGTGATAGATTGAACGAGTTAGGAGAAAAACCGGAGTGGTATCATACTATCGGCAAGGCATGCACAACCTCTATTGTAGATCAGGTTAATTTGATCACCCCGGGAAGGATACCAAAGATGTGGAGAACGCTTTTACCGGGATATTCAGCTAAGGCTGCTTGGAAACTAAAGCTGATTGAAGATTGGGGAGGATATGACTCTACTATTGCAGCATCAAGAGTCGACGAGAGAGCTAGGACTTGGGATGAAAAAGAGGACTATTCGATGTTTATTAGAGCCCATCTGCCTCCCAAATAAATAACAAATCTCCGCCATTATGAGAGATTGAAATTTTTGATTCTATTGAGAGGTTGCCCAATCCTCTGCTACCAGTGTGGATATCCTCTCCCGATAGTTCATATTTTGTCCCACTCAATGTTACCTTTGCGACTTTTCCAAATGCAAATATTGCGCATCTTGTATTCTTTTCAAGCTCTATCTCTAACCCTTCAATACCAACTCTACACGCTCTCCATTTTTCAAAATATAAAATGGCGTCAGTTTTGGTCTCAAAGAGGGTTGTAAAGGCTGCTAAACGGTGATCTAGGCGCCCGCCTTCTACACCAACAACAGCATCAACATCGTATTTATTCAGCGCCTTTGCCAAATCGGAATTATCGTAATTTTTGTCGCTATCGTATAATTCAGGATTTTTTACAGAGTCCATATCGCCGACAACAATATCCCATTGTGTAAATCTATCCGCCGCTCCATCGAGGGCAATTATGAAATTAGATTTTTCAATGAGGGTTTCAATCAACTTTTCACTTGGCCAGTCCCCATTGCCAACAACAAGTGTAAACCCGCTCATGTATTGGCGAATTCAAACAACACTTCAAGTCAATTGTAACTTATCATCTTCTCCGGCCCCCTATGGGGGCCGTTTACCCATTCTTTGGGAATAGTAATGTAGGGCGGGTTGTGTGATGGTCATCATGTCGGGCAAAAGCAAGGTAATCCCTGTTGCAATTTTTGCTCTTTTTTTGATACAAATTTTTTCTCCTGCAGTTGTATTTCCAGCAGACGAATTACCAGAAATAACAACAAAAAAGTCTTCATCTGTTGGATTTTCAACGGGTTCAGGTCATGACTTAGCAGGCGACACAATCACAGTTGACGGGAAAAACTGGACAGTTCGTGGAGATTCAATACTTGATTTTTGGGAGTCCTTCCACGTAAACCATTCTACCACTGGTATGATTGATGTTGTAGTGGCGGATTCAGGCATTTTATATGCATGCACAACAAACTCTACTGAAATTAATTTTCATACACTTCACCTAAATGGAACCTTTGAAACTTTGATTGTAGAAGATTTGGGCAATCAATTAGTAAATGACTGCTCCATTGGTCTGTCAGAGGAAAACAGAATCCAAATTGCATATGATGTTTCCAACCCTCAGGATGAGAGTAGTGGTGCAGACATTAGATTAGCCAGATTGGCTGAGATTAATGCTGTTTACCTTGAAAGAACATGGCACATAAGAACAATAGCAGAAAATATCTATTCACAGGCTATGACACTAAGATTTGACTCGGATTCTGAAACTCATATATTCTTCAAGGACAGTTTATCTGATTCCCTGCGTCATTTATCATTCAATAAAGCATACTGGAATCAGACCGTCCTAGACGCAGGGCCAATAGGATCCGAAATTGAAGTTGAGATAGACGCAGACGATGTAGTTCACATAGTCTACACAAAACTTCCCGATTCAAATGCAACCACTTCAGACATAGAACTTAGTCTGCTTCGATTTAGTTCAGATATGGAAATGCGACAAACTCTTGCCAGAGGACCGACCATCTCTCAAACAATAGGCATGGACCTAGATTCAAACAACATTGAGCAGATAGCATATTATCGTATGGATGGGCAATCGAACAAAATTTCCCTTCTAAGAAGTCTTGCCGGTAAGGATGTGGGAAGAATAGATCCAACTCCAAAATACATCATTGATTATGATGAGGATTCTCAGGAAGGCGATGTCTTGAGCGCCGACATAAACGGTGACAGCATAGACGACTTGATTTACACAGACCCTGAAGGAAACGGGACAATATCCATTCATTATGGGACTTCATCCGGACCTCCTATTCTAGCAGACCGAATGCTTGTTGGGATTTCAAGTGAGTCTAACCTTGGAGCGTCGATAGCATTGGGTGATTTCAACTGTGATGGTTTTGACGACCTAGCATCTAGCGAGCCAGGTAAAGGACACAATGGATCGGGATACATATCGGTAAGACTTGGAAGTTCATCAGGAATAAACGATGCTGCATGGTGGGAGATGACTGGACAGGCAAACGACAGCCTTGGCTGGTCATTGACTTCTATGGGAGATGTAGAGTCTGACGGGTGCGATGACTTAGCGGTAGCTGCTGACAAACTTGTCGAGGATAATATTACTGCTTCTCTTGTAAAAAACGGGCTGGTTGCAGTCTTCAAAGGTAATGCAACAGAAATGGTTCACCATACAAACATAACTCAATCTGAGTGGGGGACAATGTTTGGAAGACAGATTATCGGTGGAGGAGACATAAACGGAGATGGATTCCTTGACTTGGTTATTTCCAATACAGGAGACGTAACTAGTCCAACAGGTTATTCATCTGTTGAGTTTTTCCTCGGAAATGAAAGCGGTATAATCTCCACTCCAGTAAAGACCCACGTTGTCTCTCAGCAAGGTAAGTTGTATGGCTATGAAATGGCTTTCGTGGGAGACGTTCATGGAGATGGATTTGATGATATCCTAATCACTGAGCTTTACGCATCGACTCCTCAACTTAACATGGGCAAAGTTCACATGTGGGCAGGATCAGTAACTGGTCCAGTCAACAACTGGACAGTGACTGGTTCAAGTGCGAACGATTTACTAGGCTATACTATATCTCCAGCTGGCGATATTAATGAAGATGGTTTTGATGACTTTTTGATGATGAATCCATCTGCTTCGAAATCAGGTACTATTACACTTTACCTTGGAGCCCAAAATGGACCTAGAATGGATACTCAAATACTTGCACAAGGAGCAATCGGAGAAAATGTTGGATTGAATATACTGTCTGGAATGGATATTGATGGAGACGGGATGGGAGAAATTTTGTACTCATCTCGTGACTTGACTCAAGGTGATGACTTTGCTCCAGTTTTGACCATGCTAACTGAAAGAGATTGGGAGTTCATTGATTTCGATTTCTCTAGCCAAATTACAGACATTGACCTCAAGACCCCTCTTCGAGGTAGCCCATCACTGATGGTTCTCTCATCATCAGATTCCAATGAAAATCAACTGTATCTGCTGGAAAATACTCAAGATGGAACATCTGCTGCTGGGCGCTGGGACAACCGTTTAATCAGCCATAATATACAGACAGCCGAGTTGGGGCTGTCGAATTCCGGAAAGCCAACAATCCTGGCAATTGAAGGGTCCTCGAATGATAGTATATTCTGTTTAACAGTCGATGGAAATACGGGATTAGATTTGGTATTAGACTCTGGGACAGGACTTGGGAAACAAATGGGCTCAATGGTTGACTCGGAAGGCAATCATCGCATAGGTCACTCATCTCCTTCATACTCAACCATATTCTACACAGAGGAGGGAGAATATGGATACTCTACTTCATTGGTTCGCTCGTCAATCGACCTCGCATATTCTATTGATGTTCACGTAGACTCTAACCAAAACACGAGAATGGTTTATGTTGACGATGATGATTACATGGTCCGCTTAGCCACTCTTAATGGCTCGTGGAATGAAACATCTATTCTGAATACCACAATTGGCGACGATTTTGATTCTTTATGGACAACCGACGACAGACTGATATTCGCTCAAATTGCAATATCAAATAATTCCACATACTTGCAGGTTAACGAATATCATAACTCATCTGTTACGGTCAACGATGTAGTATTAGCAAACCACACCTCCTTGATTGAAATAGAACAACATGGTAACTCATTACTTCTTTCGCTCCTTGATGGAGAATACCTCAGAATCTTTGAAAGAAATCTTTCCGCTGATAATTGGACAAAAACTCATGAAAGGTGGATGTATACCAACAGTTTCAATCAAAATTCTAACCTAATCATGAAACAAAATAAATTGATTTTTGATTCTAATAACTCCGATCAAGGAATTATTTTGCAAGATTCACAAGGCCAGTGGGTCGCTCATCAACTAGACATTCCAGATTCAAATTCACCAATAGATATGGTGGTGACTGGAGATAGGTGGCATATCTCATCAACCTCTGGGGATGTTAGTAACAATCACTTGGTATGGACTACAGGTTCTTTTACACAGACTAATTCTGCGATTTCTACTTCAATGCCCGCAATTGAAACCAACGAAATGGTTGCTCTAGATTCAAAAGGCGATAGTCTACTGATGACTTATTCACTATCATCGAACAATAATTTCCACACAATGCGTCTAGTAAGTGATATGGATAGAGATTTGATTCCAGACACACATGACGATTTACCATTGATAGGCAATCAGTGGGAAGATCAAGATTCAGACGGTTTCGGAGATAACCAAGAAGGCCCAATGCCTGATATTTGCCCGACAGAATTTGGTGGTTCTCTATTCGACGTGACCGGTTGTGCCGATTATGACGGTGATGGTTGGTCCGATTCTGGAGATGATTGCGTGAACGATGATGGAACATCATGGTGGGGCGAACAAGGCTGTGATGACTACGATCAGGATGGTTGGACAGACGATGGCATTCTTGGAGACAGATATCCAACAAACTGGAAACAAGCCTTGGATACAGATCGAGATTCGTATGGTGATAATCATGGCCCTGATTGTTGTAATGTTACGGTTTTAGGAGTAACAGAAGTTAGTGTTCCTGACCTATTCCCGTATAATAGAATGCAATGGGAAGATAATGACAATGATGGCTATGGTGACAATGAATCCGATACTGAATCGGGAGACAAGTGTTGGTGGATTCAAGGATTCTCTTGGAGAGACAGACTTGGATGCGTTGATTCAGATGGCGATGGGGCATCTGATCCATCAGACTTTGGAACATTTAGGGAATGGAATGTTGGGGATGGAGCGGATAAGTGGCCCGATGATGGAACGCAGTGGGCGGATTCGGACGGAGATGGTTATGGAGATAACTCATCAGATCTCGCAACCCTTCCCGACAAATTCCCATCAAATCCATCAGCAGCTAATGACACCGATGGTGACGGTTATCCCAATAATTGGACATCACTGGATAACGAAACCAATAGGGGTGGATTGGTGCTTGACAATTGTCCAAATGTTGCTGGAAATTCAACCTCATCCATGAACCTAAATGGTTCGATAGTCCCTTACTATGGTTGCATAGACACAGATGGTGATGGTAGAGAAGACACAGCTGATGCATTCCCTGATGACAGTTCGCAGACTGCAGATAGCGATGGTGATGGATGGGGCGATAACCAAAATGGACAGAATCCAGACGCTTGCCCATATGACTTTGGAGTTATCAACGGTACAAAACCAGATGGAACAACAGGTGTTGGATGTCCAATAGAGTCTGATATTTTAGACTCTGATAATGATGGTATAGCAGATGATGTAGATACTTGCCCCTTCACTCAACAGGGGCAGGAAGTCGACAGTAACGGATGCTCCCAATATCAAAAAGATGATGATCAAGATGGAGTATCTAACGCAGAGGATTTGTGCGCTGCAACCCCATACCAAGAAACGGTGGACGCTAACGGATGTTCAGATAGCCAAAAAGAGACAGATACCGATGGCGATGGTTTGAGAGACCCATACGATTTGTGTCCTGGATCGGATAATGAGCAACCTGTAGATGAGAATGGTTGTAACCTCTCTCAAAAAGATACAGATGGAGATGGTGTGAACGATTTAGTCGATGAATGTCCAGATACTGGTCCAAGCATACCAGTCCTTGCCGATGGTTGTGTAGACGAGAGCGCACTGGACGAGGATATTGATGGTGATGGATACAAAGGGCTCTACTCGTATGATTCTGAAACAGAAACTCACACGGGAGATGCATTCCCAACCGATTCAACTCAGTGGCATGATCTAGATGGAGATGGCTATGGAGACAACCCTGATGGCACACAACCTGATAGCTGTCCGACGGAATTTGGAAATTCAACTGAAAAGTCAAGATATGGGTGCTTGGATACAGATGGTGATGGTTATCACGACGGACTGGGCGATGATAAATTCCCAACAGATCCAAGTCAGTGGGAAGACAGAGATCTAGATACTTGGGGAGATAATCCCGAAGGTAGCAATCCAGACGAGTGTCCCGATACTGATACCTCTCCAAGGTATATAGAGGAAGCTAGGTTGAGTAATGGATGCGCAGATTATCAAAAGGATGATGACGGAGATGGGAAAAATAACGAGATTGATTTTTGCCCAAATACGCCACCAAACACCGATGTCGATGATAATGGTTGTGAGTTTGTAACACAAGTAATAACCGATGCAGGCGATGAAGACATATTTGGCATGGATCCACTCATTTTTGTTGCAATAGCAGGTGGAGGTGGATTAGTATTTGTCTTACTAATTGTTTTCATAATCGTCAGAATACGAAATAGAGACGATTTCGATTTTGATGACGATGATGATTATTTTGATGATGAAGACGACGAAGACGACTTCATGTCAAAGATTCTAGGAAACAAGCCATCTGCTACCAGAGGGCCAAGACAGACTGGTCCCGTATCTTCGCAACCAGCTAGGTCAACTTCGCCTAGCTCTTCATCTGGACGACCTACAAGAGGCCCACAAAGTGGCCCACAAAG
>CESW01149375.1_pt1 | contig 12333 bp, 13 predicted proteins | sample 531171 | NCBI WGS metagenome assembly CESW01 (sample SAMEA2621859, study PRJEB7988) | marine metagenome | biome: marine biome (ENVO:00000447); feature: surface water layer (ENVO:00002042); material: "saline water (ENVO:00002010), including plankton (ENVO:xxxxxxxx)" | depth 5 m
GTAGATAAGTTTTTCAAATTGTATAAAATTTAATGATAATTAAATACAAAGTCTATGATCAGAGTCTAAAAATAATTTTAGCTAAAAAAATCTTAAATAATATTCTTAATGACTTAAAAAACTTAAACTCAGATAAAAAGTTGCTTTTTATTTATGATAAAAAAATTGATGAACAAGTAATTAAAAATTTTGCAATAAACTTAAAAACTTCTGGTTGCTCAGTTTACTTTTTAGAATTGACTGGAAATAAAATACATAAAAGTGAAAAAACTTTATTAAGAATTATTGATTTTTTAATAAGTAAAAAATTTACTAAGAATTCAGTTATATTATCTTGCTGTGGTGGAGTTATAGGAGACATATCTAGCATGGCATCTAGTTTATATTTGAGGGGCATGATTTATCTACATATTCCAACAACCATTACTTCAATTATAGATAGCTGTATTGGAGGAAAAACTGGAATTAATTATAGAGGTTTGATCAATTCTCTAGGCACTTATTACCATGCGAAAAGTATCTATATCTCTGAGGAAATTTTAAAAAAGATACCATCTAGAGAATATTATTCAGGTTTACCAGAAATTATAAAATATGGTTTAATTAGAAAAAACTCTATTTTAAGAAATTTAAATAATAATCAAATTTTATTTGAGCGTAGAGATTTTAATTTTCTTTCAAAATTAATTACTGAAAGTTTAAAAACTAAAATTCATTTTTTTTCTAAAGATGTTTATGAGAAAAATGAGAGGTTGTCTTTGAATTTTGGACACACATTTGCTCATGCAATTGAAATGGCTACTCAAGATTTTTTTCAAAAAGAAATATTTAGACATGGTGAAGCAGTAGGTCTCGGTATACTATGTGAACTTTATTATGCAAATAAAGGAAACTCAAAAATATTATTTGAAACTGAAAAGTTGTTAAATAAATATAAATTACCAACAAGGGTTTTAAAAGATAAGATTCAAAATTATCAAAAAATTCATAACGAAATATATAAGTATATTTTTGTTGATAAAAAAAAAATAGGTAAATTCCCAAGATATATTAGTTTAACCAAACAAGGTAAACCAAATATTAAATTAATAGATGACTACAATCTATTAAATGAAACCATTAGAAAATTTTTATTTTAGATATATGTTTCAAATTTTTGAAAATAAAAAAATAATTATTACAGGTCACACAGGTTTTAAAGGATCTTGGTTAACAGCGTTTTTGAGCACATATAATTGTAAAATTTATGGAGTATCAAAAGATATACCAACAAATCCATCCCATTTTAAACTTTTAAAGTTAAAAAAAAATATAAAAACTTTTAAAGCGGATATAAGGGATTTAACATTATTAAGAAAAATTTTTAAAAAAGTTCAGCCTGATTTTGTTTTCCATTTAGCAGCACAAGCATTAGTTAAAAACTCATATCAAAATCCTGATTCTACTTTCACATCAAATTCTATAGGAACTTTGAATATATTAGAGTCATTAAGGTCTTTAAAAAAAAAATGTACAACTATTATGATTACAAGTGATAAAAGTTATAAAAATTTAGAGATAAAAAGAGGTTATAGAGAATCTGATTTGATTGGAGGAGAAGATCCATATAGTGCCTCAAAAGCTTGTGCAGAATTAATAATACAAAGTTATGTTAATTCTTATTTTAAAAATGATAAAAAAATTTTAATTGCAGTTGGAAGAGCTGGAAATGTTATAGGTGGAGGTGATTGGTCTAAAGATAGACTTATACCAGATTGTTTTAAATCATGGTCAAAAGGTAAATCCTCGATTATTAGAAACCCAAATTCGACGAGACCATGGCAGCACGTGCTTGAAGTTGTTTATGGTTATATGCTTTTGGCAAAGAAGCTTAGTAAAAATTCTAAGCTTCATGGTCAAGTTTTTAATTTTGGTCCATCTTATAAAAAAAACTATAAAGTAATCGAAATATTAAAATATTTTAAACCTCTTTGGAAAAAATGTAAGTGGAAAATTAATATATCTAAAACGTACCAAAAGGAGTCAATTTTATTAAAACTAAATTCAAGTAAAGCAAATAATATTTTAAAATGGAAAACAAAACTAAATTTTAAAGAAACGCTTATTTATACATTAGATTGGTATAAAAACTATTATTCAAATAAATCAAAATTAATTACTTTTGAACAGATAAACAAATATAAGAGATTAAAATGAAAGTAGTAATTTTAGCAGGAGGTTTAGGGACTAGGTTATCAGAATATACAAATCTTATTCCAAAACCTATGGTTCATGTAAATAATAAACCTATAATCTATTATATTATGAAACATTTCTCAAATTACGGTTATAAAGATTTTTATATATTACTTGGATATAAAGGAAAGGTTATAAAAGATTATTTTAAAAAAAAATCATTTAATTGGAATATAAATTTAATTGATACTGGTCTTAAAACTATGACTGGAGGAAGAGTAAAAAAAATTAAAAGATATTTAGGTGAAGATGATTTTTTTTTAACTTATGGAGATGGAGTATCAAATGTAAATTTGAAAAAACTTTTAAATTTTCATAAAAGAAAAAAAAAGGCATTAATAACAATGACAGCAGTCCGTCCACCTGCAAGATTTGGTGCAATTAAGATTATTGGACAAAGAGTAAAACTCTTTAGGGAAAAATCTAAAATTGATGAGGGTTGGATAAATGGTGGTTTTTTTGTAATAAATCCAAAATTTATAAATTATATAGAAAAATCATCTACATACTTAGAAAAATATCCTCTAGAAAAAGCAGCAAGAAAAAAACAACTTTTTGCTTATAAACATAAAGGATTTTGGCAATGCATGGACACAAAAAGAGATAAGGATAATCTAGAGCTTCAATTTAGACAAGGAAAGGTTAAGTTTTAATTTGAAATATAATATTTTGGTAACAGGTGGTTCAGGTTTTATTGGAACACATTTTATCTCAGAATTACAAAATAAAAAAAAATTTAATATCTATTCTTTATCACAAAAAAAATTGAAAAAAGAAAAACAAAAAAAAAATGTTAAATATATTATTTGTAAATTACAAAATAAAAGTGAATTAAAAAAAAAATTAAATTTCAGATTGGACTTTATTGTAAATTTAGCTGGCCATATAAATCATAAAGAAATTAAAAAAACTTATAACACACATTACATAGGTCTTAAAAATTTAGCTGAAGTTTTTTCAAAAAAAAAAATTAAGAAATTTTTACAAGTTGGAAGTAGTGTAGAGTATGGTTTTTTAAAATCACCTCAAAAAGAAATAAATAAAGTAAGTGTTAGCAAAATAAAATCAGTTTATGGAAGATCAAAGTTACTTTCTACAAATTATTTATTAAAACTTAATAAAGAAAAAAAATTCCCTGTCGTAATATTAAGACCTTATTTAATTTATGGACCAGGTCAAAGTTTAGACAGATTGATACCTATAACTATTATTAATTGTATGAAAAATAATTCATTTGATTGCTCCTCGGGGAAACAAATAAGAAATTTTATGTATGTAAAAGATTTTTCAAAAGTTCTTTATAAATTTTTGTTTATGAAAACAAATGGTGAGGTATTTAATATTGGCTCTCAAAGAAATTATGAAGTAAAATTTATAATTAATAGAATTCGTAGCTTAATAGGAAAAGGTAACCCAAAATATGGGAAAATAAAATTAAGAAAAGATGAACCCATAAATTTATTTCCAAATTTAACAAAATTAAAAAAAATAATTAAATATAGAAATGAGACCAAAATTGATGAAGGTTTAAAAAAAACAATTTATCATTATCAAAATGAGATATGAAAAAGATATATTTAATCACTAATGATAAAATTTGGCTTTCAGAGACAAAATATACTTCAAATAACGATTTAAACAATATTATTACATGTTTAAACAAAAATTATGAACTAAATTTAGTTTGTAGAGAAAGCAACGAAAAATTAAATTTTTCTTTAGATAATAAATTTAACTATTTTAAATTTAATCAAATTAAAGAAAAAAAAATGAATATTTTTCTTCTATCCATAACCCCTTATAATTTTTTTGTATTATTTTATTTTTTATTGATAAAAAGAATTAATCTAAGTGGTTTCGTATTTTTAAGAAGTGATGGTTTTCTGGAGTATAAATATAGGTATGGACCTATAGGATATTACATCTACCAATTTATGTTTTTTTTAATTAAAAAAAAATTAAAAATTTTATCGTGTTCAAAAAATTTTACTAATGTTGATGTAAAAAGTGTTCTTCATCCTTCTGAGTTAGACTCGATTTGGTTAGAGGAACCTAATGCTATTGAAAAATATAGAACAGATTTTCTTTATGTTGGTAGATTTAAAAAGGATAAAGGATCACATTATCTTGTAAGTATTTTTCAAACCTTTTTAAAAGACTATAATCTTACAATAGTCGGTAATGATAAAAAATCTATTCCATCAAAATTTTTTTCTAATAACATTAGATATGAAAATTCAATTGCAGATATAAATGAATTAATAAAAGTTTATGATACTTCTAAAATTTTCATTTTGCCTTCTTATATAGAGGGTTTTCCAAAAGTAATATCGGAAGCTCTTGCAAGACAAAAACCTATAATTATTTTTGAGGAAATAAGTTATGTGATCAATGGTAGAGAGGGAATTTTTGTTTGTAAAAGAGAGAAGGAGAGTTTAAGAAAAACAATAGATTTGATTTTGAATGATTATGAAAAAATTCAAAAAAAAATTAAACAAAATTTTTTTTATACTAAAGATAATTTTAACAAAGAACTTTTGACATCTATAGAAAATGATCTTAAATAAAAACAATATTAAATTACTTTTTAGTTATGGTGTTGGAATCTTCCCATTATTTCTTTTAATTGGGCCATTAGTTTCTGAGTTATTTTTAATTTTAATTATAATTTTTGCAACAATTGCAATATTTAAAGATAAACAGTTTGTATATTTTAATCGATATTTAGTTTTTTTTGGTCTTTTTTATATTTCAACAGTATTTTCAACTTTAATTAATTTTTATAATTTTGATTATACAAAAGGTGCTTTATTTTATTTTAGAATCCCATTATTTGCATTTAGTATTTGGTTTGTTCTTAGTAATAGCAATATATTTAATAAACGAATTGTTTTATTTTACACACTCTTTTTTTCTTTAATAATTTTTGATGCAATTTTTCAATATTTTACTGGTTACAATATTATTGGAAATGAAATTTTGAGAAATCGTATTTCTAGTTTTTTTTCTGAGGAATTAATTTTAGGTGGTTTTTTTTTAAGATTACTTCCAGTTTTTTTAGTATTTTTAATAATGAGCGGTTTAATAGTTAAAGATAAAATAAACATTTTTTACTCAATATTAATTTCATTTATTTGTTTAATTATTTATCTATCAGGTGAAAGAACCTCTTTCTTTTTATTAGCTTTATTTTTTGGATTAATTTTCATTTCAATTAAAGATCTTAGAAAATTTATCATTGTTGTTGGTATAATTTCAGTTTTTTTATCATTTACCATTCCATATTTGAAAAATTCTGAAGAATCTAATCCCGCAACAAGAATGTTTAAAAAATCTTATGAACAAATAATTGGCAGAGGAGAGGAACAATATGAGGGGCACAAAAAAAAATTTTTTAATAAAATTTATGCTTTTTCACATGATCATCATGGTCATTATATGTTATCTATAAGAATTATTAAAGATTATCCTTTTTTTGGAACAGGTATAAAAGGCTTTAGATATCTTTGCAGAAATAAAATTTATATTTTGGAAAAAAATGATGGTTGCTCGACACACCCACATAATACTTATTTTCAAATTTTTACATCAAATGGTTTTGTAGGTTTTGCTTTTTTATTATTTGCATTTTTTTATGTTATGAGGGGAATATTTAAATCAAAGAAAAAAATAAATTTTAATAATAATTTTAATAAAGATGAAGTGTCAAAGATAATTTTATTAGTGGGGATCTTTATTAATTTGTGGCCACTTATTCCCAGTGGTAATTTTTTTAATAATTGGTTATCCATGTTGTATTTTTATCCTATTGGGTTTTATTTATATTTTAGATTTAAAAATGAAAAATAAACTCATAAGCATCGTAATTAATTGTTATAATGGTGAAAAATATTTGTCTGAAACTCTTAATTCAATCTTAAATCAAAAATACAAAAATTATGAAGTAATTTTTATAGATAATTGTTCAGTAGATTCTAGTGAAAAGATTTATAAAAAAATAAAAGATAAAAGATTTAGATATTTTAAAATTAAAAAAAAAGTTAAATTGTATGAAGCTAGAAATTTAGCATTAAAAAAATGTAAGGGGGATTTTATAACTTTTATTGATACTGATGATTGGTGGGATAAAAATTTCTTAAGTTCAAGAAAAAAATTTTTTAATTCACCTAACACATATGGTTTTTGCTATTCAAATTGTTTTCACTATTTCGAAAATAAAGGAAAATTTAAGGTTTTTTCCAATCAAAAATTACCTTCTGGTTTTGTTTTGGAGGAGCTTTTAAAAAACTATTTTGTTAAATTGGGAACAATAATTATTAAGAAAAAATTAATTTCTATTTTAAAGTTTAACCCAAATTATAATATTATTGGTGATTATGACTTTATAATAAGATCAGCTAATAAATTTAAAGGCATGGGATTTCAAGATAAACTAGTAAATATAAGAATTCATCAAAACAATTTTTCACATAATAATAGAAAAATGTTTTATCAAGAATTTAAAAGTTGGCTTAAAAATCAAAGTTTTGACAATAAATATTTTAAAAAAAATAGATTTATTTTAGAGCAAAAGTTGGAATACTTAAGGTTGATACATTTATTGATAAACGAAAAAAAATTTTATTTGATTTACGATATTTTTAAAATCAATAATTTAATCCAAAAAATTAAATTATTAGCAATTTTTATTTCCCCATCTTTTTTAATAAAAATTAAATTTAAGTATTTTTGATTTGATAGACTAAATTAAAAATTAATTTTCTTATCTTATAAATATATAATTAAAAACTTTAGAATATTTACTATCTTTATTAAAAAGTTCCTCATTATGTTTTTTGTGTAAAATTTTAAAATTGTTCTGTTGCATTATTTTTAAAATTTTTTCATATTGTTCTTTAAAGTTTTCATTTATTTCTATTAAAAGACTATCAATTTTCTCATTTGCTAAATATTTATTTCCACCTTCTAAAATAAGGTGTTCAATACCGTCAACATCAATTTTGATATAGTCAGGTACTTCTAATATCTTATTATCTATTAAATAATTTATAGATGTTCCGAGGGTTTGATAACTCATTTTGCTTTCAAAATTTTTTCCTTCAAAATTAAATTTTTCTCCGAAGGTGTTCAATGCACCACCTTCTGTAAAATTAGCCTCATTCATTTTTAAAAAATTGTTAGGTTTATTTGATAGTGGCAGTGAAATAATCTTAACTTTATTTTCAAGATTATTAATGTAAATATTTCTACTTAATATTCTTAGATTTGAGGAAGAAGGTTCAAATGATATTGTTGATGAATCTTTATTTTTTAAAGCATTATAAATTGAATATAATCCAATATTAGCACCTATATCCCAAAAAATTAAATTTTTTTTTTTTTTGAAATTATCTATCCACTCAAGAGTCTCTGGTTCTTTAATAAAAAAGGTTTTTACCCTCCAATCTGTTAATTCGTTTGGAACAAAAAATTTTGTTTCAGTATTTTGTATTAAGATTTTTCTATAAGAATCTATTTCTAAAAAATCTTTAAAATGAATTAAGAAGCTTTTTTTTATAACAAATAAAAATATTTTATCGAAAAAAAGTAAAATTTTGTAGAGTAAATAAGATATTTTTTTTTTCATTTAAACTCAAAAAATTCAAATATTTTTATTAAAAAATTTAAAAAGGTAAGGATTGATTTTAAATCTAAAATTTCCAAATAGATAATTTTTGTTCTCAGCCTTATAAACCTCTTTAATTCTTTTTGTCATTAGATTGTATACAAGTGCAATTCTATTGTTAAGACCATCACCTTCATATGAATGCCAAGTTTCTCTTTCTTTTCTTGAAAAAAATACAGCTCTGTTAGGTTTCCATTCTATAGTTTTTTTTTCTGAACCTTTTTTGTCACTGTAAAAAGACGTGCCTGAATTTTTTTCGGGATAAAGATAAATAACTCCAGATAGTAACTTGTTTGGTGTGTCATCATGAATTGGAAATTTGCTATTTTTTTTTGTGATAATTATTGTAAAATCTGAATAATCATACAAGTGTATTTTTTTTGGATTAAGTTCCTCTAAAATTTTAATAGCTTTGGAAAAATATTTTTTATGAATTTTTTTTAAGAGATTTTCATCAATTGAGGAACATATAATTTGATTGTCATTAATTTCATTATGATAAACTTTAAATTCATTTTCAAAATTAATATCAAATTTAAGCTTACATAATTCATTGTAATCATCTTTATCTAGAAAATTATCAATTACTTTAATATCATAGTTAATTTTATTCATGATTAATTTTTTTGATTATAGCTATAAATTTTCTTTCACTTTCTAAACAGTTCTCTTTAGGGCTTATTCTCTTAAAAATTAGTTCTAGATTAATTATTTTTTCTTTCTCTAGTGCCTTTAAAGTTTCAAAAGACGCTATTGATTTATACATTTTATCTGATTGATAATATTCTAAATTTAAAAAAATATCATCACATAAAATCAATCCATCTTTATTTATTAAGTTAAGTGAATTAATGATATCAATTGTTACTACTGGATACCCATGAGCACCATCAATCCATATTAAATCATATTTTTTATCATCTTTTAATAAATTAATAGAGTTTATTTGATTGAAATTTAAATTTTTAATTTTACTTAAATATTCTTCTCTTATTTTTATAAAATCATTGAGAGAATTTTTTCTCTCATAGGAATTACCAAATTCATCACTATTGTCTGGAAGATCAATAGTATTAATTTTACTTTCTGGGAATATTTTCGATAAAAGCAAAGCATTAAAACCATCAAAAGTTCCAATCTCTAAAATATTCTCAATTTTCAAATTCTTATTATTTGAAATGCTTGAAAATAAAACTTCGTGTTCAGAAGACATACTTCTTTTTTTATCTAAATTATTTTTTTTTTTTATTGAGTTAAGGTTTTGAATACCAAATCTTCGATCTAAACCAATTTTTTCAAAAATTTTATTTTGCTTTTCTTCAAATATACTTCTATTGTATTTTTTAAGATTAATTAAATATATAATTTTTTTAAATATTTTTTGAGGAATTAAATAAAATTTAAGTAAGTTAATAAAATTTTTCATGAATTGAGAAATAATCAATAATTATTCAATAATTTTATTTACATAAAAAGCCTCTGCGTAATTAACACCTACAACACCGCCTCTAACAATAGATAATGAATTGATATTTTTATTAGATCTTGAGTGAGGAGCTTTTCTTAATTCAAATTTATATTGTTTGAGTAAATTTTCTTTTTTCTTCACAAATTTTGAAATATCTACAAAATAATTTGGATTAAATGATCTTCCATTATTTTTAATTCCCCAATCTGTTGATGAGGGTATTTCAAAGCTAAGTAGTTTTCTAATTTGGAAATCATTATTAGGTCTTGATGCTACATAAGTTGAAAAAAAAGTGTGGTAATGGTCAATATTTAGATCATGCTCATAATGTGTGTAAACAATATCTGGTTTGTATTTTTTAAAATACTTAACTATGATATTCGTCAGATAATTATGAGGATAGCTATTTAGATTCAAATTTTTTAAATTTAAAAAGTCTACAATTTTAAATCTACCAATTTTTGCAGCATTTCTAGCCATATTTTCTCTTTCTAGAATTTCTTTTTTTGATTTACTAATCTCGCTTATTTTATATCTTCCCGTGACACCTTCAGAAATAAAGAGAATATAAACTTTGTCGCCATTATAAATATGCTTTAGAAGAGTACCACCACATCCCAAAACTTCATCATCTGGATGAGCCGCAACTACAAAAACTTTTTTCATAAATAATTGTTAGAATTCTTTTAAAAATTGTAGTATCAACTTTTGTTATGAAAAGCCAGCTATCAATAGTTGAAAAAAGAGCGATTTCATCACAAAAATTGCAAAACAGACTTGATCTTAATAAAAAATTAGGATCAAAAGATTTAACCAAATGGTTATTCCTTAGATATAAAATAAAAAAAAAAGATAAAATTTTAGAATTAGGCTGTGGGATTGGAAGTCACGTAATAAAAGAGTCTAAAATTATAGGAAAAGATGGTCTTGTTTTTGCAACTGATTATTCTTTAAAATCTCTTACAAAATTGAAAAAGAAAATTAAATCTCGTAATGTAACAATCAAATGTATACCAATGGATAACATTTCAAATTTTTTAAAAATTAAAAACATTAAATTTGATAAAATTATTTCCTCATACTCAATATATTATGCTAAAGATCCTATTAAGGTAATTAAGGAATGCTCAAAGTTTCTAAAAAACGATGGTTTTTTTTTAATTACAGCCCCATGTTATCCTCACACACTTACTGAGTTTGCCTTATCAAATCAAACTCTGCCAAAAACTGCAAAAAAGTATATTGATTTTTCCAAAATGAAATTAGAAAAATTTTTAAAAACATCAAAAATAAATTCAAAATCCTATAATTTTAGGAATATATTAAAGTTTAAAAAAAAAAGAGATTTAATTAATTTTTATAGATCTACTGTTTTTTATAATAAAAAAAGTGAAAAATACTTATCATTAATTTTTGACAAAGCAAAAAAAAGGGTTGGATATTTCAATATTTTAAAATCTGCAAAATTATACAAATTTAACTTTTGATTTTAAATAATAATGGAAATTTTAATATTATTAGCATTAAGTCTTTTTTTTAATATTATTTTTTTTCTTAAATTTGATGATATTTCGAAAATATTTAACATAATAGACAAACCCGATGGAAAGTTAAAAAGGCACAAAGAAAAAGTCTCATTATTAGGCGGGTTTATAATCATTTCAAACTTATATCTAATTATTTTTTTATGTTATTTTTTAGATATTCAAAATTTAATTTTTGAAGAAAATTTTATCTATATAATTTTGATTTTAAGTTCAGTTTTTTTTTCAATTGGAATAATTGATGATTTGAAGAGTCTAAATCCAAATTTAAAATTAACTCTAATAATTATTTCAATCGCACTTATTTCTTTTTTGTTTCCTGATATAAACCTAAAAGTAGTTAAAATTTCCTTTTTGGAAAAAAACTATTATTTTAATAATTTTTCATATTTTTTTATTATCTTATCTTATGCCCTTTTACTAAATGCTTTTAATATGTTTGATGGAATTAATTTACAATTAATTTTATTTTGTTCTTTTATATTTTGCTTATTTATCTTTAAAGGTTTTGTTCCTTTTTTTTTCACTCTAATGTTAATTCCTATGATCATATTAGGTATTTTAAACTTTAGAAACAAAATTTTTTTAGGTGATAGTGGATCTTATTTACTTGGTGGGATGATTGGAACATCATTTATTTATCAATATAAAAATTTTGAAAATTTTTTTTATGGTGATGAAATCTTTTTAATTTTATTTGTACCAGCTATAGATATGTTAAGGCTATTTATACTTAGATTATTTAATAAAAAAAATCCCTTCAAAGGTGATTTAAATCATCTTCATCATTTAGTAAATAATTTTACCAATAACCAGAATAAAACTATAATATTGACTTTAATTTTATGCATAATACCAGCGACTCTTTTAATATTTAAATTAAATTCTATTTTCGTTTTAATCATAAATTTGATTATTTATATCTCTTTAATTTTTTATTTAAGGTATAAAAAATAATGAACGCGCTTATTACAGGTGGAGCTGGATATATCGGTAGCACTGTATCGAATTATTTAATTGACCGTGGGCATAATGTTACAATAATTGATAATTTATCAACAGGGTCAAAAAAAAATATTCCAAAAAAAGCAATGTTTTTTAAAATTGATATTTCAGACACTAAAAAATTAGATAAGATTTTCTCAAAAAAAAAATTTGATGTAGTTCTACATTTTGCAGCTTTTATCAATAATGAAGAATCCATTAAATATCCAAATAAATATTATGAAAATAATTATAAAAAAGGAAAAATTTTTTTTGAAAACTGTCTCAAAAATAATTTAGATAAATTTATATACTCATCAACTGCTTCTGTTTATGGTAACAAAAATAAAAAGGTTAGTGAAAAAAATTCTCTAAATCCAATGTCTCCATATCCAAAATCGAAACTAAAATTAGAGGATTTTTTAAAAAAAAAAAAA
>CESW01077559.1_pt1 | contig 12312 bp, 13 predicted proteins | sample 531171 | NCBI WGS metagenome assembly CESW01 (sample SAMEA2621859, study PRJEB7988) | marine metagenome | biome: marine biome (ENVO:00000447); feature: surface water layer (ENVO:00002042); material: "saline water (ENVO:00002010), including plankton (ENVO:xxxxxxxx)" | depth 5 m
TCAGAAAGTGAATCTTCAATCCTTGCATTTTCAAGTATATACCCAGAATGTTTCGCCCGATTACGTGCTTCAGGATCGTGTGGTGAACAGTTTGGATTTACTAAAGTCAACTTATCAAAGCCATAATTCAACATGGCTCGAGAAACGGCTCCTAGGTTGCCTGGATGATTAATACCGACCAAAATCACTTCGAGTTCGTAAGTTGATGGTGGCAAAGGTGATTTTATTCTGTCACCCATTACAAAACCTCCGTTATCCATCGTGGATCACAAGCAGAATAAAGGAAAAACACGGCCTCTTCATCGTTTTCTCTGTCAGGCATGATTAGTGAATGTTTACGGAAACCATGTTTTTCCCTAAGGTGATTCAACACTAACTCAAGATCAGACTTTGTTCCGTGGACGCTGACTGGATTTCGGTCCCAGGCGACCCTTATCGCCATAATTCCACCTCAATCGGTTCTACGCTGGCGATATCGTGTGACATACCCAGCTATCCAGTTGCGCAGTTTTTTAGATTCTACGTCTGTCAATTGTTCGACCACTTTTTTATTGTGGTCGAAATCATCTGTGAATTTTTCACCATGCTCTTCACACAGAATAATTGCACGAAGTTTTATGAAAGTCGGCCTAATATTCCCCATTTTCATTCCTCCATTAGTTTTACTTCAATCGGTATATCTGGTTCTTCGTGACGAGTTACTTGTAAGCGAATTTTTCTCGGAGGATTTTCGATTCCTCTAGACCAAATTGCCTCATTCACAGACGGATCAATCCAGACTTCCTCATCCTCTCGGACTTTTAGATGTCGTACGACTTCGTTTTTTATAATCTGAATTGCTCTAGGCGCTCTTTTGTAACGTGTAATATTCCACGCATTCCTCAAAGGTACTACTAACTCACTAACTGCTCCTCTTGCCATTGATATCACCTTTGTAATTTACTACGTCTCCAATGATGCCTCTTAGGATGTGAAACTGTGTTTCTGGATGTCTTTAGCATAACCCAAACTGGTACACGACGATTTTGCTTACCTGCTTTTAGCAGTCGAATTTTTTTTGCGGCTGGCTTATTTCGAGACATACTTTCCCCTCAGATTCTTCGGATTGTCGTTTCTCTTCGAGATTTTGAAAGTCCCGAAAGAATATTTTTTAATTGAGTGTCGTTGACAGGAACAGCAATTTGTTTCTTTTCCGCTAATGTTGCAAGATGCGTTTTCACTTTTGTTGTAAGTTCTGGATTAACGAGGTTCAAGCTAGAAAGTCTAGACCTTGCTTCCGGTGTTAGGACGAATTTCATTGACTTGTCGAGTTCTGCAATAGCATCCTGCTTTGCTTGCTGTTCAAGTTCGGCATTAGCTTGAGCGGCTGCTTGTTGCTCTAGTTGCGACTGTATTTCTGCCATTCTCTGAGAACGAAGATTTTCCAAATCATCATCAACAGTTGATGTCATTGATATCACCTCCATTCCCTTCCAGTTAGTATTTACTCAGACCAGGATATAGTTCCTCAGCAATTGGACGAACTGAATGAGCAACTTCGTCCAGAAGTTTGTGTCCTAATGGTGTTAACGTTCTCCCGGGGTATAACTTTTGATCTCCATCAACTGACTGAACTGTTTTCATTTCCTTCATTTCTACAAGGCCAGCTTCGGTCAATTGTTGTAAGGCAGTTCGAATGATGTGTCTAGATCCCATTGCCGGTGTATGCGGATTCGATCCGTTGTCCTTTTTCCCACCATAGGCTTGGGCTAGAGCGTTGACACCTATGGGTCCATCTCTTCCAACCTTTCGAAGTAGGGCAGCGCAACGTAGTTCCCACCAGTTTGTTTGTGAAGGTGGTCTTTCCCGGTGAATACCTGTTTTCACAAAATCGGCCCACTGAGGACGATTAATCGATTTATTTTCAGACAACTTATCAGCCAGAGCAGGATTAAGTAAGTCTGCTGGAACATCATAATACGTCGTCATCGTAACACCAAGCAACTTCCCGACCTGACTCCCATATATGAAGAAAACTGTTTAATCCACAGTATCTTGTTACAAAGAAGCATACTGCGGGGCTAGGTACAAGAATTGATGAACAAGGCTGATTTCGAAAGTAATATGCGGAAGGCGTTGGCTCAAAATCCGAACCTTCTGCGAACGCTGATTGGTCTAGGGTTAACGTTGATTTTCCTATTAGCTTATGCTGTCTATGGCGCTACAATAAATACTGAGGTTTACCTGTATGAATCTCAGTCTCTTGAGACTACTGTAGATTTAGGGGATTCAGAAAGATATTACGATTCGGAGGGAAATCAGACTACATGGACCTGGGACGCTAACATCAACGGTATCAATCTGACTTGGGTCAATCTAACCGCAACCTCCCTCTCTAGCGGATCTACTATCGCAATATCAAACGGAAATGGCCTGTACAGCCACCCAGATCTTGGCAATCCGGATGCGACTGAATTTTCCTGCAGTGAATCATGCAAAAAGAAAATTGAACACAAAATAAACTCTACCGGTGATTCGACTAGTATTATCTCTCTTACAGATCCAGACCCATCAATCAGGGGTAAGGGTTCAGTTTTTGCGGATTCGGAAAAAGAAGCAACTTCTAAGGCTTCGAGCATAGTTAATAATACATTTGAGCCAACAAAAGTCAGAATTACGGTAATTGAGCAAGGTAACCGTAGTGTAAACCCGTCTGTCGAACTAAAACAGGTCAACGAGGAGTTATACAATGTTGAAATGTTTGAGGTAGACGCTGCTACCGAGTTTCTATGGGCTTTAGCTGCTGTTATTGGATGCTTTAGCATGGTTCTTGTTCCGTCGTTTACTGTGTATTTTGCCGCAAGAGCAAAACAAAGAAAAACCGATTTGAAATTACAATCTGCTCGAAATAGCATTGAGGAAGAGTAGCGAAGGTCTGATATTGATTGAAGTATTGTATGCATGTGATGCACACGCAGAAACTCGCTAATGCGATCCTAATCGCGCTTCTTCTGTCGCATTGTTTACCTATATCTAGCGGATCGCCTACAAATTCCAGTGCAGTAGATTTGAGGGTCTCAGATGTCTCGATTTCGTACCCTAATTCTGTAAACGAATCCCTATATGAAAAATTTTCATCTAACCACCCCATTCAGGGATTTGACAAACCTGCAAGCATGTATGTAACCGATGGTGTTATTGGTGTTGAAATGGAAATCAACGTTTCTGTTGAAAATCTAGGAAATTCAGATTCTGGTATTCTTAATATGAGTTTTCTTATCCTGCACAATGAATACACTAGATTTGAACTTCTAAATAAAACAATGAATTCTCCAATTATACAAGCCGGTTCAAGTGATAACGTTCTAATTATGTGGACACCTGATTATTCCGGAAACCACACACTAGTTATTTCGACTTCGAACACATTAGGAGATATTGATGGAAGTAACAACTTCCTATCTAGACATCTTACAATAGCAAGAATTTACGATAATTGCGATAATATATCTCAATGGAGTGTATCTGGTGAGTGGAATACAAGCTCCGACGCCTACCTTTCTCAATTCAGCGCTTTTCATGTAGGAAATGGACAGTTTTCAACATACAGTCCTCTTCAGACATCAACCTTGACTAGTCCGCCACTAGACTTATCAGACCATACTGCGATTCATAATACGGCAATTGGATATTCGTTTTTTTATACTGGAAGCATTGGCCAAGGGGACCAAATGAAAGGTTACATGAAGAACGAAAATGGAATATGGGATGAAATTTTTACCATGCAGGGGACTGTAGACGACGATGTGGTTAATGAAATAACCTGGAGAACATTTTCTGAATCCTATAATGGAAGGAACTCCCCTGTCATACCACTTGATAACAAATATTTTCATTCCTCAACACAACTTAGATTCATATTTACTTCAGATTCAGTTGATGAAGATATCGGGATATGGATAGATGAATTAGTGATAATATACGAACAAGGTGCAAAGAAACAGGAATTTGGAGTTGAATTAAGTGGAGGTTCAATACTCGGTGGTCTAGCAGGAGAATGGTCAACTACTAGGTTAGAGGTTACAAATACAGGAAACGTATCTGAAAGATATATACCTACCGCAGATGGAATACCCCCCGAATGGTCACATTATTTTTCATATACTAACGGTATGAGTGTATCATCAACAGGTATCGATTTATTACCAGGCCAAACAAAAGAATTTGATCTTAAGGTTAAGACTAATGATAGTTCAAATCAGGGAAACTATCCTGTTGAAATTAGAATTGAATCCAACACATATCAAAATATTAACGCTTCAGTAAATTCAACCATCAAAATCCTGCCAAGTAGAATACCTGTCATTATTCAGCCAGAAATTTCACCAAGATGCTTACCAGGTCACAGTTGTGAATTCAATGTAACATTGGAAAATGCTGGTGAAGCAACAGATGTATTCACTTTAGAGCTTGAAGACAAAATTATGCCAAATGGTTGGTCGATTAATTTCGCATGGGATCAGTCGTCAGCAGTACAGGTAAGACCTAACCAACCGACTACTGTCAAATTTGTTGCAACAATACCAGCAGGTATAGAACCTGATATTATTGCCGAAACGTGGCTTACTGCTACTAGTCAAAATGACACAAGCAAGTATGACCGGAAGGCAATATCAATTGCAGCGGCAATGGTAAGCGACGCTGAAATATCAATGAACTATGTTAGCGATGATACTGTAATAATCAAACCAGGAAGCTCAATTGAATTAGAGTTTATCATATTCAATAATGCTAGCAGAATTGATATTTTCAGGCCATCGGTTGATTACACCGAACTTACAGGATGGAGTGTTGAACTTTCTGCCACTCCCGATTTGGCAATAAATCCTGGACAAAGTTCTAGATTCACAATTGAAATTTTTGCACCTGAGAATGCTCAGGCAAACGATATCGGGCCAAAAATAACACCACAGGCATTTTCATTGCGCTCTGGCGAATTGATTACAGGTCTTACTTCCGAGGGTGTAATTGTGGAATCAAGTCACGATTTGGCTATTTCCTTACTTGAATCACCATCGACATTACGACCTGGAACCCCTGCTTTGATATCGTTGAAAGTAACGAATAATGGTAACGGTGGTGATATTGGAATAATATCGTTGCCTCAGTCGCCAGAATCCTGGAAATGGTGGGCCTTTGTTGATGACGAAAATGTGACAAATGGTTTGCCATTGTCCGTTTCTTATGATCTAGATAACGAAAAAATTGTTGACCTTTGGTTGTATCTACCACCACTGGAATCACCGAACGAATTTCACGAGATTGTTATCCAAATTGCCCCTAACAATGGTATTGATGAAAATCTAGACGATAACACAGTAAACTTTGAAGCCTTGACCAAAACCATCAGAAGTCCTCGACTTGATTCAATAAATACTGATTTAGTTGTTTCAACCAATTCTAGTCACTCTATCGATGCAACTGCATGGAATATTGGAAATGCTGCTGACTCCACAATAAGGGCGAGATTGGTAATCGAATCTTCTCCTATTTCTGAGGAAATAACCGGATTTTTGTCTACCGAAGATGGTATATCAAAACCTGCTGGCGAATGGATAAACCTAAACCTCGGCCCTACTGAAGCCAAACAGATAAACGCTCAAATAATTATTTCAAGCAATTGTAGTCTCAACACTGTAGTATCAGTAATAATCCAACTCGAAGGAGGGATAGGGGAAGACAATCTACCATTATTGGAATCATCTACATCTGTGCTTATAGTAGCGGAAAGGCGTAACGTAGTGATAGGAAAAATACCAGACTCAACATCGCAGTTACCAACGAGTACAAAACGAACACAATGGGTAAACATCACCTCAACCTCTACACAACCGGAAATATTGGACGTTTCATCGACAATGCCCAAAGGCTGGGGTATGCTATGCTTGGGCACAGCAATAAACAACAATCCATTTCGAATTGAACTTTCTCCAGGCCACATAACTGAACAAAAATACAACATGAGATGCGAGGTAATCCGAGAAAAAGGTGACCTTGAAGGAAATATTGAAATTTATATCAATTCAAGTGATGGTGTAATTAAAGAAAGGATTAGTCAGCATATAATCTGGGAATCAGAGGATGATGTTAGCGGGATATCTTTGACCACAATTAGTAGCATTTCCGGAATCATTGTCATCTTTGCGCTATCTGTATTTTTCATGCGTCGTTACTTTAGAATAGATGACGATATGTTAGACGAAGAAGCTGATATTGATAATGAGGAAATGGTATCGGGACCACCTGCAACAATCTTATCGGGACCACCTGCGTCAAGTGCACAACAGGTTCAACAATTTGGCGCAATGACGTCCCAAATAGTGGACACCTCAAGTCCTGACGCTGTTGAAGAATATCATCGCCAGATGATAGAGTATAATCGAAAGGTAGCAGAATATGAAGCCTGGGAAAAAAATCAAAATTAGATTCTAGAGACGGAGAAAATTGAATATGGCTAAATTACCTGATCTGTGGTATGTCCTACTGATGTTTGTAGCAATCTTTGGCGTATCTACCTGGTTACTTGATAGGTTTTCACATAGAAATGAATTAAAAAAGATTACAGGAATATGCGGAGTGATTTCGATGTTGTCATTACTTTATTTGACCTACTCAACGGAGGGTTTGTGAGTATGGATAACAGCTGGGATGAGTATATTCCAGTAAAGTTGCCAGTAGATTGGGAATTGACTGGTGATGTAGGAGTTCATCCAGAAATTGAAGGTGTCACAGGTCTTGATGTGACGTTAATAATTGAGAAGAAATTTACAAGGTTTGAGAGTTTACTTGCAAAAATTTTGCGAGCTCCAAAAGTGGTCAAAAGGTCCATGCATCACACACAATCAATGCTTTGGGAACTGATAGATGGAAATAGAAATTTTTCTGAAATTTGCATAATAATGGAGTCGTTATATCATGAGGATATAGCCCCCGTCAAGGATAGAGTTCGAGCATATCTAGAGGTTTTTGTTAGACTTAATGTCGTCAATGTATTCAAACCCAGAGAAGAGGAGTAAATTTAGACCGGAGCCCAAACTAACCGTAGGCCTATTCCATCACTCCGCTTATTGATAGAGGTAATTCTACGCGCTGAGGAGGTGGTGGATTCTGATTCCATTAACCAACTGCCGCCTTTTGTAATTCGATTTAGACCGACGTCTGTGCTTGTCCATTCAGCAACATTACCATGACAGTCATATAATCCCCAAGGATTAGATTTTTTTTGGCCAACCTCCCTTGTTGTGGCACCTGAGTTACCACCATGCCAGGCAACTTCGTCTAGGTCAGTATCCCTGTCAGAGTGGAACCATCGAGTTGTAGTACCTGCCCGACAAGCGTATTCCCATTCTGTCTCTGTTGGTAGACGCCACATACCTGACAATCCCAATCGAAGCCCGGTCTCCGCAAGATTAAGTTTTGAAATAAATTCTTGACAATCTAACCAATTAACGCTTTCAACTGGTCTTAGTCCAGAAGACCAGCCGTTGTTAAATTTCGAAGGGTTATTCTCCATGACACTAGCCCACTCAACTTGAGTTACAGGCCGTGCACCGATGAAATAAGGTTCGGTTATTTCTAAATCCCCATTTATTCCGGGTTCTATCAAAACAAATGCGCCTCCATATTCATTGGTAAAAGATGGCCGCACGACTAACTCTAACCGGGATTTGCGTATCAATTAAGCGGGAACGCTCACGGACAATGCTTATGCCTTATGGTATAATGAACTATACTATGTCAGAGCAGAATGATGACTCTACGACTGACCCACTCGACGCTGCTAGTGAAATAACGGATACAATGATGTCATCACTTGCAGACGTTGTAAAGAACGTAATTTCGATTCCAGATAGTGCTACTACAGATGCGGACTCTGATTCAGATATCCATGTCAATCAAGAGATTAGTGACAGTTCATCATTGGATGTTGAGACTTTGATTAACCATGGTGAAGCTGCACACCGAACTGGGGACCACACCTCTGCCCTAGATTGTTTTAACAAAGCTATTGCTCTTGACCCATCTAATGCAATGGCTTGGTTCAATCGCGGTGTTCTTCTGGAAGCGGAACAGGATATGAAAGGCGCAAAACAGTCGTTCGTTATTTGTCTTGACCTTGATTCAGAGCATGGTCCAGCTCTTGCTAACCTGGCAGTGCTCTTGGACAGACTAGGTGACATAGATGGTGCAGTTGAAGTCGCCATGAAATCACTTAATTTCTTCCCGGGACACCCACACTTACTCAAGATTGTTGAGCAAAATAAAGCAGCTGGAGCAAAAATTAACCCAAACTCGGTAGTTATGCCACAAACTAAGCAAAGAATGGTAGATCAGAGACTTCAACCTGCTGTCGATACTTCTAACAAATCAGAAGCTGTTCATGAAAATTCATATGACTCAGAAAATGAGAATCAGGTAGTTGAATCTCAAAATAATGTTGAAACACCCATTGACGAAATCCAGTCACAACAAGTTGCTGCTCCAGAGATTGCAGTAGACCTAGATAATTTGTGTGAGAGAGCGACAGGTGAGTTAGGTCAAGGAAATGCGCGAAATGCGTTAATGATATTAAAGGAATATTTACACACAGACGCAGCTCAGCATTTTGATTCGTGGAGAATATCTGCTGGTGCTATGGCAGCCATGGGACTCGACGATCACGCAATTGGAGCGTATAATCACGCAATTACACTAAATCCAAACCACTCGAAATGCTACTTTAACCTTGGAGCCCTACATGAAAGAAAGGGAAACAAAGAGGCTGCAATTGATTGCTTTTGCAACGCGATAATGCATGAACCAAGTTACCTAAAAGCAGCCCAGAGATTACTAATACTTGCCAAAGAATCAAGCAATATTGAGGCGTTATTGATTGCAAGGCGAAACTTATCACATGATGAAGAGGGTAAGCATTCGCTTGCCTTACTTTTGGTCGAATTAGCAGAAGGTGAAGCAAAAATATTGGATAATTTACAAGGCCTCCCGCCAACAATTCCAGAAGGACCTGCTCTAGCAATGGAAGCAGTAGATTTGTGCAAAGACGATACTGCACTCAAGGGAAGGGCTCTGTCTGCATCTGGTCAGCACACAGAGGCCGTAAAGTGTTGGAAAGCAATTATCCAAACCGATAAATCAAATCCTGATAATTGGATTGGTTTAGCCAGAGCTCTTGAAGCTGCAGGTGAACTTGAGACCGCTGAAAGATGTCATCAAAAAGCTGCCATTCTGAAGGAGCAAGGAAAAGAAGTTGAAGAACAAGTTTCTCCTGTGACGAATGAGCAACCCGAGATATCACAACATGAGCAAGTGCCAATGACGATAGATCATCAGGCAGAAGTAACTGACCAATCATTAAGTAGTGACAACGAAACTAAGCGTGAAATCAACAGAGAACAAAAAGAAATTGAGACCAACGAAGATACGGTAGATCTGGCAGCAGCGGCATTAGAGGCCTCCACTAAAATGAACAGCTATTCGCCTATGGAGACAAATTCCCGTTCGATTGCCAATCAAGACATAGAGTGGTATAACAAAGGTGTAGGGTTGATTGAAGATAAAAAATATAGGGAAGCACTTTCATGTTTTGATAGAGCCCTGCCATCATTCGCAGGAAATGATGAAATGGTCATAAGAATACTGAACGGACGAGGGAATGCGCTTTACTACTTGGAAGACTATCCAAAATGTGTGGAATCCTATCACAAGGCCATGGTAATTAATCCCAAGGAGGTCCAAGGGAAGACGCTATACAATATGGGGACTGCATATGCAGAGATGCAAAGATTTTCTGATGCAATAAAGTGTTTTGAACAAGCAATTCCAAGAGGTTTAAAGAAGGATCATCAGAAACTTGCGAAAGAACAGATTAGACGATGCAACATACTCCTAAAAGAGCAACAAAGAAAATTAAATTAAACTGAACCTATGTCTAAATCAAGGTAAGTGGTATTTCATTTAGCACACATATTCAAAAGGAAGCAGCGATTGGGATATTCATGGACTGTAATACCTGTGACACAGCTCCCACAATACTTGTCAATGCTCCTGAGGTAATTCAGGTATCATTAACAATTACTGAAAAGGCAAAAGAAATGTTGCAAGGAGCATTTGGAGATGACAGATCGCACGGTCTTCTAGTTGGTGTCTTATCGGGTGGATGCTCTGGATATATGTATGATTTACAGATAGTGGAATCAACAGAACAAGATTGTCAAGAATTGAACATAGATGGGTTCAAAGTGCTTGTGCCCAATGCTTCATCACATCTGCTAGATGGAATTGAAATCGACTACGTCGATAGAATGATGGGTGGCGGATTCAAAATTAACAACCCCAACGCTTCAAGTTCTTGTGGCTGCGGAGAATCATTCGCCTGAGTGATGTAGTATGGGCGTTTTCGCACTTGACGCCTATGTCTTGATTGTGAAAGGAAGTGACAGATACAAGTTTCTAGACGGCCTATCAACAAATAAAGTCGATGGCACCTGTAGCACAGTTTTTACAACAAAAAATGCCAAGATTATCGACATGGCAGACATAATTGAAATGCCCGAGATTTTAGCAATAATCGGTCATTGCCCATATAAAAATAAGCTGATTGACCATATATCCTCAAGAATATTAGGTCAAGATGTAACGATATCGGATGTTAGTGATGCAAACAATGTTTACATTTCTACTAATGATATTGAGGTCAGTGATGGAGTTACAAAAGTCGAGACATTTCGTGGTTTTTTGATTGTTGCACCAACAAGAATCGACATAACAGTTGATATGACTCTCGAAGAATTTTCTGAGTATCGAATTCAAAACCTTATCCCACACCAGGGATATGAGATAACTGAGAAAGTTAACCCGCTTGTTTGCGGTTTAGGACATCTAGTGCACGAGGCAAAAGGTTGCTATATCGGACAGGAAATACTAGTTAGAATGCGTAGTCGAGGAAGAATCAACAAGAAATTAGTATGTGTAAAGAACCCAACCTCTAATGCAACTACCGTCGGTCGAATTCACTCCCTTAAAATTGATAGAGCATAAAATAATTTAAAATTTAATCAAATCAAATTATTGCTTATATCTCTGCCAAGGTTGTTTTGTATTTTCGTCGCGATACCAATGCTTGTTAGAACCTTCGGGCCACTCAAGCCACTCATAGCCACCGTCATTCTCTCCACTCATTGATGGGGGAGGGGCATCTGTATTACCCCAGTTTGCCGCTGGAGGTGAAGATTCAGACATTCCTCCAAATAAGTTATCAGCATCTTCCGGAGACCATTTGCCTAACTTCTCGGGACTTAATTTTCTGTATATTAAAAGAAGAGAAAGCAAACAGAATGCAATTGCTGAAATCGATATGTAAAGGACGGTATCATCAAGAGCTTTGGTGTTGTCAATTATAGTAGATTCAGATTCAGATTCACTATCGGTAAAGTCCTCACAGGTTTTGCCTTTCAATACAATTATTTCGCCACCTTCACAAATTGTGTAATCTTCCGAGTTTTCAGCCTCAGGATCTACAATAATATTAGTTACATTTGAAGTATTATCCGGCGATGGAATCTGAAGAGATTCTGGACAGTCGTTTATATTGTCAACATACTCAAACGTGTCAGGGCAAATGTAAATTATTTTGTAATCAGAATTGTCTATTGTCTGGTTATCTTCATCTGGTTCAGTGCATTCCGCCAGACTTGAGACGACTTCGGAATTGTAAGGACAGATGTAGTAAACTCCTGATTCGCTTGGGGTGTCTCCACAGCAGTCCAAATCTTCTGTGCCATCTTGGCAGCCGTCTTGATCTGCGTCGGTATTTAGGTTGGAAACCCAATTTGTTATTCCTTTCGGACAACTATCAAATTCATCCAGCACACCGTCATTATCATCATCCAAGTCTTCATCTTCATCATGACACCCATCACTATCGTGATCAGTTAAAGTGCCAGATAACCAATCAATCTTCCCTGGATTACATAGGTCAGATCCATCGTCGATGTTGTCATTATCGTCATCATTGTCTTCCTCATCTTTACAGCCGTCTCCGTCTGTGTCCTCGCCAGTTCCGATAATCCCTCTGGGGCAGGCATCCAAATCATCCACAACCTCATCTGAATCATCGTCTAGGTCCTCAATGTCGGCATCCATGCACCCATCGCTGTCGTGATCTGTAAATTCAGAAGTTATCCAGTCCATTCTCCCCATATTACAGTAATCATAAATATCTGGAACTCCATCATTATCGTCGTCTGGGTCGCAAGGATTACCCATACCATCCTT
>CESW01039775.1_pt1 | contig 12311 bp, 8 predicted proteins | sample 531171 | NCBI WGS metagenome assembly CESW01 (sample SAMEA2621859, study PRJEB7988) | marine metagenome | biome: marine biome (ENVO:00000447); feature: surface water layer (ENVO:00002042); material: "saline water (ENVO:00002010), including plankton (ENVO:xxxxxxxx)" | depth 5 m
TTTGTTTTTAAAAGAACAAAATAAAGTGAAACAAAATATTCTACGCAACCTAATGAACCGCCAGGGTGTCCAGAATTATTAGCATGAACCATTCTAAGAATATCTCTCCTGACTTGACTACAAATGTCATTTAATTTATCCAATTCCATTAAAACAAATTTATAATTACGATGTTATTATTTGTTATTTGAAAACAAAAAAAAATACCATTTATTAACGTTTTATTGACAAGTTATATTATTACGTCATATCTTTGCTAAAAAAAATGGGATTAAAATGTGGTATAGTTGGTCTTCCTAATGTTGGAAAGTCAACACTTTTTAATTGTTTGTCATCAAACAAAGCTCAATCTGAAAATTATCCCTTTTGTACAATTGAACCAAATTTGGGTATTATTCCAGTTCCTGATAAAAGGTTAGATAAATTAAATGATTTAATACAGCCTGAACAAAAAATAAATACAAATATTGAGATTTATGATATTGCAGGTCTTGTTAAAGGAGCAAGTAAAGGAGAAGGTTTAGGAAATAAATTTTTATCAAATATTAGAGAAACTAACGCAATCATTCATGTTTTAAGATGTTTTGATAATGACAATATAACTCATGTTGAAGGAAATACAGATCCTGTCAGAGATCTTGAAATCATCAGTACTGAACTTATTTTTAAAGACATGGAAACAATTGAAAAAGCGATTGAGAAAAATAATAAGCTTATTAAAATTGGTAATAAGGATGCAATGATTAAAAAAGATAAGTTATCCAAAATTTATGATGATCTAAGTTCTGGTAATTTGATTATAAATCTAGATTTAAAACATGATGAAATTGAATTAATTAGCTCATATAATTTATTAACGGAAAAACCTACATTATATGTTTGCAATGTTGATGAAAATTCAGTAGTAAATGGTAATCATTATGTAGATGCGGTCAGAAAATACTTAAAACCAGATGATAAAATTATTCTCATTGCTGCTTCCATTGAATCTGAGATTATTGATTTATCAACTGAAGATCAAGTAGTTTTTCTCAAAGAAATGGGATTAAGTGAATCTGGTCTCAATAAACTAATCTCAACATGCTATGAACTTCTTAACTTAGAAACTTTTTTCACAGCTGGTAAAAAGGAAGTTAGATCTTGGACTATTAGAAAAAATACTATAGCTCCCAAAGCAGCTGGCGTTATTCATTCAGATTTTGAGCGAGGTTTTATTAGAGCTGAAGTAATTTCATATAAAGACTATGTTTTTTATGGAAATGAAATTAAATGTAAAGAAAATGGAAAGTTAAGAATTGAGGGAAAGGATTATTTAGTAAAAGACGGTGATATAATGCACTTCAGATTTAACGTTTAGATATTAAGATTTTAGTTAATAAATCTGTTAAAAAATCTAAATAACTATAATTTTTACTTTCTCTAGTAAATTTATATTTGCATATCAAAACCTTTATGTCAAAAAATCTATATACTGAGGAGAGTATTCGTTCGCTAGACTGGAAAGAGCATATCAGACTCAGACCTGGAATGTACATTGGAAAAATGGGTGATGGCTCATCTCAAGACGACGGCATATACATTCTACTAAAAGAAGTGATTGATAATTCAATTGATGAATATGTTATGGGAAATGGTAAATCAATTGATATATCTATCAAAGACAATAAAGTAACAGTAAGGGACTTTGGCAGAGGCATTCCACTTGGAAAGCTAATTGATTGTGTCTCTAAAATAAATACTGGAGCTAAATATGACTCAAAAGTTTTTAAAAAATCTGTTGGACTTAATGGAGTAGGCACCAAAGCAGTGAATGCACTTTCATCTTATTTTAATATCAAATCTATAAGAGATGGTAAAAGTAAATCAATTGAGTTTATCAGAGGAAGTTTAGATGTTGATGAAAAAATTATTAGTAATTCATCTAGAAAGGGAACTAAAATTGTTTTTGTACCTGATAATCAAATCTTTGGTAATTATAGATTTTTAGATGAGTATGTTGAAAAGATGGTTTTGAATTATTGTTATTTAAATACAGGCTTAACAATTAATTATAATGGCAATAAATTCTTTTCAAATAATGGTCTTTTAGATTTATTGAAAGATAATATTGATAGTGAAACACTATACCCAATTATTCATTTAAGAGGAAATGACATAGAGGTAGCAATCACTCACATTAAAAATAAATACACTGAACAGTATTTTTCTTTTGTAAATGGACAACACACAATTCAAGGTGGTACTCATCAAAATTCTTTTAGACAAGCTATTGTAAAAACAATTAGAGAGTTTTTTGGTAAAAATTATGATGCAAACGATATTAGACAATCAATTAGTGCTGCTGTTAGCATTAAAGTTATGGATCCTGTTTTTGAATCTCAAACTAAAACTAAGCTTGGTTCGACCGAAATAGAACCAAATGGAATTACTATCAATTCTTTTATAAATGATTTCATAAAATCCAATTTAGATAATTTTTTGCATAAGAATTCTGAGACTGCAAAGTCAATACAAAGTAAAATCTTACAAGCTGAAAATGAAAGAAAAGCTATGTTAGGTATCAAAAAGCTTGCAAAAGAGCGTGCTAAAAAGGCGAGTGTTCATAACAAAAAGCTGCGAGATTGCAGAGTTCACTATAACGATCTTAATAAAGAGGATAGATTGGATTCTACGATTTTCATAACAGAAGGTGACTCTGCATCAGGTTCAATTACTAAAACAAGAAATATTAATACTCAAGCTGTATTTAGTTTGCGAGGAAAACCATTAAATTCTTTTGGACTTACTAAGAAAATAGTCTATGAAAATGAAGAATTTAATTTGCTTCAATCAGCCCTAAATATTGAAAACGGCATAGATGAACTGAGATATAATAAAATTGTTATTGCAACTGACGCTGATGTAGATGGAATGCATATCAGACTTCTAATTTTAACTTTTTTTCTACAGTTTTTCTCTGACTTAGTTAAAAATGGACATGTCTTTATTTTGCAAACACCACTTTTTAGAGTTAGAAACAAGAAAACTACAATATATTGTTATTCTGAGCAGGAAAAACAAAATGCAATTGAAAAAATTGGTAAAAATTTTGAAATAACCAGATTCAAGGGGTTAGGTGAAATATCGCCAAATGAATTCAAAAATTTTATTGGTAAAGACATGAGACTTGATCCTGTTATTATTAACAAAGAAACTAGTATTGATGATGTTTTAAAGTATTACATGGGAAAAAATACGACAGATCGCCAGCAATTTATAATTAATAACCTTAAAATAGAAGAAAGTTTAAATTAATGACTGTTACGAACTATAATAGAATAAATTTTCTATCACTTATTTCAATTATAATTTTTATTTGCAATCTGGTTTTTTTTGTCTCTGAAAAAATTATTAAATACACCAACATTGACGATTTTATAGAAAATTATTATCAATTAATATTTATAGTTATAACTTCCATAGTTTCACTCTCTGTGATTTTCTTAATTAGATTTACAAGTATTGATTTAAATAAAAATCATTTAAAAATTACTTCAAAAAAATTATTCTTTAAAAGAAATAAAACTGAAATTGATATCCTTAAAGAGATGATTGATGAGATATATATAGTTAAACGATTTAACTTTTTTGTTAATCTATTTGTTCCATCAACAATCGTATTAAGAATAAAATCTCAAAGAAAAAAAAATAACGTTTATCGAATTAAATTGAGGTTTTTTAGTAATTCAAAAATTAAAGAAATAGATTCGTTAATTAATAAAAATTATGGATAATCATTTTTCAAATATAAAACCGCTTTCAGGCCTATATAAAGAATGGTTTTTGGACTATGCCTCCTATGTAATATTAGAAAGAGCAATACCTAATATTTTAGATGGTTTAAAACCTGTTCAAAGGAGAATTTTACATTCTCTAAAAGAATTACATGATGGTAGATATCACAAAGTTGCAAATGTTATAGGTAATACAATGAAGTATCATCCTCATGGAGATGCTTCAATTGGAGAGTCAATTATTCAAATTGGACAAAAGGATTTATTGTTGGACAAACAAGGTAATTGGGGTAATGTTGCAACTGGTGATAAAGCTGCAGCTCCAAGATATATTGAAACCAGACTTACTGAGTTTGCACTGGCAACTGTTTATAATCGAAACATTACATCATGGATTAAATCTTATGACGGAAGATCTGATGAGCCTGAAATTTTACCAATTAAGTTTCCACTTCTTTTAAATCATGGTGTAGAAGGCATTGCTGTTGGTCTGTCCACTAAAATATTACCTCACAATTTTAATGAACTATTGGATGCATCAGTAAAGATTATTAGAGGAAAAAATACAAGAATATATCCTGATTTTTCTTCAGGAGGTTATGCTGATTTTTCTCAGTATAACGATGGCAAAAGAGGGGGTAAAGTAAGAGTAAGAGCGAAACTTGATAAACATGAAAAAAATTCAATAATAATTACTGAACTACCATATTCAGTTAATAGTGGTAATTTGATAAATAGCATCTTAAAAGCTAATGACAAGGGTAAGATTAAAATTAAAAAAGTTGATGATAATACTGCTGAAAATGTTGAGATTTTGATTACTCTCCCATCAGGAGTTTCTATAGAAAAAACAATAGATGCACTTTACAGATTTACTGACTGTGAGATATCTATATCACCACTATCTTGTGTTATAATGGACAATAAGCCAGTTTTTTTTGGAGTATCAGAATTATTGAAAATATCAACTGAAAATACCAAATCATTACTTTTAAAAGAACTTAACCATAGATTGATTGAAAATGAAAAGAAATGGCACAATTTATCACTTGAAAGAATTTTTATTGAAAATAGACTTTACAGAAATATTGAAGAAATTGAAGAGTGGGATAAAGTATTAAAAACTATTAATACTAGCTTGAAGTCCTTTACTAATCATCTAAAAAAAGATATAAATAATGATGATTTGATACGTCTTACTGAAATCAAAATAAAAAGAATAACAAAATTTGATATTAATAAAGCAAAAGATGAAATCAAGAACATAGAATCATTAATATTAGAAATTAAAAATAACATAAAAAATATAGACGATTTTTGCATTCATTATTTCAAAAATTTGAAGAAAAGATTTGGTGCTGACAAAAAAAGAAAAACTGTTATAAAAACGTTTGAAAATATTGATGCAGTAAAAGTTGTTGCATCAAACAAAAAACTTTACGTTAACAGGTCAGAAGGTTTTATTGGAACTAATATGAGAAAGGATGAACTAATCTCTGACTGCTCTGATATTGATGATATCATTGTGATTAGAAAAAATGGAGCCTTAAAGATTGTTAAAGTTGACAAAAAAGTATTTGTTGGTAAAGATATAATTCATTGCTCTGTATTTAAGAAAAATGATGATAGAACTATATACAACATGATTTATAAAGACAGTAAATCTGTAAATACCTACATTAAAAGATTTGCGGTTAAATCTATTACTAGAAACAAAGAATATAAATTATGCAAAAATGAAAGTAATGACAAAATCTTGTACTTGACTGTTAACCCTAATGGAGAAGCTGAAAAAGTGAATATTCATTTAAGAGCAATTAAAAACATAAAAAATTTAAAATTAGAAATTGACTTTTCAAAAATTTCTATAAAAGGGAGATCATCTATTGGAAATATAGTTACCAAAAAATCTGTAAAAAGAGTAGATCTAAAAGAATCAGGAATATCTACTCTACAAGCCAGAAAAATATGGTATGATACTTCTGTAAACAGACTAAATGTAGATAATAGGGGAGAATATATAGGGGAGTTTTCATCTGATGATAGAATTGTCACCATTAACCAAAAAGGTGTTATGGAATTTAAATCTTATGAATTAATCAATCATTTTAGTGATGATTTAATATTAATAGAAAAATATGACCCTGAAAAAGTCATAAGTATCATTTACTTTGATGGTGCAAAAAAATTATTTTATTTAAAAAGATTTAAAGCTGAGATTGTTACAAAACCAATTTTATTATTTACAGCAAAAAAAGAAAGTTATTTAGAAAATGTTACAACTTTATTCAGTCCTGTTGCAAAGCTAACTTTTAAGAAAGAAGCGGGAAAAGACAGGCAATTTTTAAACATTGAAATTTCTGATTTTATATCAATCAAAAGTCAAAATGCAAAAGGAAAAATTCTTTCAAAAAAGAAGATTATTGATATTGAGATTTCAAAAAAGGAAACTGATAGTGAAAACTTAGTAAAAGTTACCAATGACAAAAACTCTAGTCATACTGAATCAAATTTCAACAATCAAATTAGTTTAAATCTTTAATTAGAATTCATTAATTTTGTACTATGAAAAAAATCTTACTTATATTATTATTACCACTATTTTCTATATCACAAAGTAACTTTAACCTTCAGTTGTTAGGTTCCTACCAGTGGTCATTTTCCGAAGGTAGTGATATTTGGGGTTGGGTTGATAGTAATGGAAATGAATTTGCTTTAGTTGGACTTAATGATGGTTTTTCAGTGGTTGACGTTACAAATCCAATGAATTTAAATGAAATGTTCTATATTCCTGATTTAAACTCAACTTGGAGAGATATAAAAACATGGGGTAATTATGCATATGTAACAACTGAAGCAGATGCAGGCTTATTAATAGTTGATCTCAGCGATATGAGTGGAAACACTTACTGGCATAAGACGAATTTCACTAATCCAAATGGTCAATCAACGGAATTTACTGCTGCACACAATATATACATTGATGAAAACGGAATCGCTTATATTTTTGGAGCTTCTTCTAATAGTGGTAGTAATCCATCAAATGGAGCTATATTTTTAGATGTTAATGCTGATCCTATTAATCCACACTATTTAGGAGAGTGGGATCAAAATTACATTCATGATGGAATGGTTAGAGGTGATACAATGTATGCCGGTTGCATTTATGCAGGAGAACTTTTCATTGTTGATGTTAGTAATAAATCTAATCCACAAACTCTCGGCTCCAAATCAACCCCTAGCAATTTTACTCATAATGCTTGGGTTTCTGATGATGGGGATTATGTTTTTACTACCGATGAAGTTAATGGTGCCTTTCTTGGATCTTATGATATTACTGATTTAAATAATATTCAAGAAGTTGATAGAATTCAATCTAATCCAGGTTCAAACTCTGCACCTCACAATACTCATGTGGACGGTAATTTTTTGATCACTTCATACTATCAAGATGGGACAACTGTTCATGATATAACACACCCATATAATATAATACAAGTTGCATACTACGATTCATACAGTGGCTCAGGTGCTGGTTTTAATGGATGTTGGGGTACTTATCCATTCCTTCCCTCAGGCAATATAATATCTTCTGACATTAATAGTATTAATAGTTCTGGAGTTTTATTTGTTTATGGTCGTGACTTTTCTCAGGCTTGTTATCTTGAGGGTAATGTAACAGATGCTTTAACAAATTCTCCACTTAACACCGCCAATGTCAAGATTTTAAATACAATAGCTAACTCATCTTCAACTAATCTACTTGGAAATTATAATACAGGAACACCCAATTCTGGTTTTTACAATGTTGAGTTCAGTAAGAATGGTTACATAACTGATACATTTAGTGTCAATCTAAGTAATGGAATAATAACAGTCTTAGATGTATCATTGTCAGTTGACACCTCTTTTGAGATTGTTGGCTGTACCAATCCTAATTCCCAAAACTATAATCCCAACGCAAATGCTGTTGTAGCTTTTGGTGGAGCTCTAGATAATACTTTCTCAACAGGTGGATACTTTAATGGAAATCAACATTTAATTTTTGATGCATTTGATAGTTTTAGAATCAAATCTGCAATGTTTTACGCAGATAATGGTAATACCATAACCTTCGAACTTAGAGACAATAGCGGAACAGTCATTGATGATACTACTTTAAATGTATCTTCAGGACCACAAAGATTAACATTAAACTTAGATGTGCCAGCTGGTAATGATCATCAACTTGGAATTGATGGTCAAAATAGTGGATTATATAGAAACGATAGTGGTGCAAATTACCCTTATGATATCGGTGGTTTAATGTCTATTACAAGATCTAGTGCCAGTTCTGATCCAACAGGCTACTATTACTTTTATTATGATATCGAGATTGATGTACCATGTTCAAATAACACTACTTCCATTCACAACGAAGAGTTATTTCAAAATAATGATTACAAGAAATTATACTACAATATTCTTGGTAAAAGAATTAGTAAGCCACAAAAAAACCAAATATCTTTTGAATTTTCTAAAAACGGATCAGTTCAGAAACTATTTATCACAGAATGATAAACTGTGAAACATTCGAACTTACCGGATCTGACAATGTTAAATTTTTAGTTGATAGATTTTCAACTTCTTCCGAAGCTAACAAAATCATTATTTTTTGTCATGGTTTTAAAGGTTTTAAGGACTGGGGTGGTTTTAATTATGTTGCTGATTTTTTTAGAAATAAAAATATTATATTTTATAAATTTAATTTTTCTCATAACGGAACATCACTTAAAAATCCAAATGAAATATGTGATTTAGAAAAGTTTTCTCAAAATAACTTTACCAAAGAACTATATGATTTAAATCAATTGATAAATTATGTTGAAGTTAAAGACGATCTTTCTGATAAAGAACTAATTTTAATCGGACACAGTCGTGGAGGTGGAATATCTATAATTAAAGCATCAATGGATTCTAGAGTGAACAAACTCGTTACTTGGTGTTCTCCATCTAATTTTTTTAATAAGTTAGATTCTGAAAAAATTAAGTTGTGGGAAGAAAGAAAAGTTATCTACATTGAAAATAAGAGAACACATCAAAAGCTTCCATTAGATTATCAGTTTTATCTCGACTGTATTAACAATAAAAATAACTACGATATTTTAAGTTGTTGTAATAATATTATCATTCCTCATTTAGTTCAGCACTCAAAAAATGATGAAACTGTTGATTACTCAGAGGCAGTAAAAATTTCTAAAAATTCAAAAGAAAGCAAGCTGATTTCATATAATTCAAATCATGTATTTGGTATGTCTCACCCTTTTAATGAATCAAATTTTACTAAAGTTTTAGACAATGTTTTATTTGATGTATCTTTTTTTTTAGAAACTTAGTCTACTGTCAATTACTTTATCTAAATCTGAAAATTTTCCATTGAGGTGGTTAAAATATCCTGAAACAGCAATCATAGCAGCATTATCAGTGCAATAGTTAATTCTAGGATAAAATAAATCAAATTTATTTATCAGACACTCAGAGTTTAATTTTTCTCGCAAATGTGAGTTTGCAGATACACCTCCAACAATGCAAATTTGTTTAATATTCAAATCTATAGCACATTTAATTGTTTTTTCCACTAGTATTTCAACTATACTATGTTGAATACTAGAGCATAAATCATTAATATTATCCTCAATAAACTTTGAATTTTCTTTTAATTCTTTCTTAATAAAGTAAATAATGGATGTTTTTAAACCACTAAAACTAAAATCATAATCTTTTATTTTTGGTTTTGAGAATTTGAAAATAGGATTACCTTTTTTTGATAGAATATCAATGATTGGACCACCAGGGTAGCCTAATCCTAAAAATTTAGATGTTTTATCAAATGCTTCTCCTGCAGCATCATCAAGTGTATTACCAATTTTTTTAAAATCGTTGTAATCATTAACTACTACAAGTTGAGTATGACCACCTGAAACGGTTAAACTTAAGAAGGGAAACTTTGGATATCTATCTCCTTCATTTTTTAAAAAAACAGAATGAATATGTGCTTTCATGTGATCAACATCAGTCATTGGAATAGATAATGTTTGAGCAAGTGATTTTGCGAAAGATGAACCAACTATCAAACTCCCAGAAAGTCCAGGTCCGTTAGTATATGAAATTAAATCAATTTCTTTTAAATCAATTTTACTTTTTTCTAGTGCTTTCATTAACACGGGAACAATATTTTTCATGTGTTCTCTTGATGCAATTTCAGGAACTACGCCTCCGTGTTGGTTATGAACTAATTGAGAAGATATTATATTAGATAAAACATGGTTTTTATTTGTTATTGCTACTGATGTGTCATCACAGGATGATTCAATTCCTAAAATAAAAAAATCATCATCCATTTAATTTAAATAGTTTATGTCCAAGTTTATCTCTTTTAGTTTTTAAGTAAAAATCATTATGGCAATTACTTTTTATCTCCATGGGTGTGTTCTTTACTATTTTTAATCCATATCCCTCTAATCCAGCTCTTTTCTTTGGATTGTTAGTTATTAAATTAATTAATCTTATGTTCATTTTCCTTAATATTTGAGCTCCAATACCATAGTCTCTTGCATCAGCTTTAAATCCTAACTTTTCATTAGCTTCTACTGTATCAAATCCTTGCTCTTGTAAATGATATGCTTTAAGTTTATTAACAAGACCAATTCCTCTTCCTTCTTGATTCATGTATAGAACAATGCCTTTTTTATTTTTTTCAATTAATTTCATTGACTCTTTTAGTTGATCACCACAATCACATCTAAGTGATGAGAAAATATCTCCTGTGACACATGATGAATGTACTCGCACTAAAACTTCATCATTTTTGTTCCAATTACCTTTATATAAAGCTAAGTGGGTGTTATTATTATCAATCTGATTAAAAACTTTAAGATTGAACATTCCAAATGATGTTGGCATGTTAACATCAGTAACTTCCTCAACAAGCGATTCATTTTCTAATCTATATTTAATAAGATCCTTTATTGTTATAATTTTTAAATTAAATTTTTTTGCTATTTGTAATAGTTCATCTCTTCTAGCCATAGTGCCATCTTCATTTAGAATTTCAACTATAACACCAGCGGGATAGTGTCCTGCTAATTTTGCTAAATCAACAGCAGCCTCTGTGTGACCAGCTCTCCTTAGAACTCCACCATCTTTTGATTTTAACGGAAAAATATGTCCTGGTCTTCCAAGATCTTTAGAACTTGTTTTAGAGTTAACAAGTGCTTTGATTGTTTTAGATCTATCAGATGCTGAAATTCCTGTAGTGCATCCATTGCCTATTAGATCGACTGATACCGTAAATGATGTATTATGATTATCGGTATTTTTGCCGACCATTAAATCTAAACTTAGTTCACTACACCTTTTTTCAGTTAATGGGGTACATATTAACCCTCTACCGTGAGTAGCCATGAAATTAATTATGTCAGGTGAGGCAGATTGTGCAGAACATACAAAATCACCTTCATTCTCTCTGTCTTCATCATCTAATACAATTACAATTTTACCTTGTTTGATTTCAATTATAGCATCTTCTATTTTGTCGAACATTTTTTCTTTCAAAATTAATAAGTTTAAATATTATTTAACATATCTAACAAATCTAATTTCATTATTTGCAGCAATGAATGCTATAACTGAGATTGGTATAAAAATTAAATTACTTAGCCACATACCAAAATCAGCACCAATTGTAAGTTCCTTAGCACTTTTTTCACCAATTATTGAAATGATGTAGTAGATAATGAATAATAAACTTGAAGCTAATATAGGATATCCAAATCCTCCTTTATTTATTAAAGAGCCGATTGATGAGCCTAACACAAACATTATTATGCAGGCAAATGCCAAGCTATACTTTCTTAAAAATTCAATACGATGTTTAGTGATTATTGTATTTCTAAAATCTAACTCGTCGTTTATCGATTGAGTATTAGAAAGAATAGCTTGAGACTTGTTTATCGCAGTATTGAGTATTCTTTTCTTATTTAGATTTGAGTTTACTATTTTTTCTGAATCTAATTTTTTCTTAATAGGTTTAAAATTTTGTAATATATAAAGTCTGAACTTTTTGATTTTACTTTCTTTAACTCCTTTCAAAGAATCGATTGAACTTAAAATTTCATTATTTTTTAGCATGGCATAATGTCCTTTATATAAACTTTCTGTATTTTTCATGAAGTTAAATGAACTTAAATCTATAATTAATTTATTTTGTTCAAATTTTAGTTTTCTATGTTCATTATTCTTTTGATTTAGAATACTAAGTTCGTTGTAGGAATGACCATTTATTAAATTAAATTCTAGTAAATTGTTATTTTCATCTATTGACATAGTTCCTCTTTCAGCAACAATTACAGTACTATTATCAGATGTATTATTAGTATATATTATTATGTCTTCAAGAGATTTATTATCAGAAAGTTTTTTTCCAATTTTAATTTTGTAACCATTAATTTCGTCATAAAAAATCCCTTCTCTAATATTAAGTGCAGGTTTTTTTTTCTG
>CESW01146533.1_pt1 | contig 12294 bp, 9 predicted proteins | sample 531171 | NCBI WGS metagenome assembly CESW01 (sample SAMEA2621859, study PRJEB7988) | marine metagenome | biome: marine biome (ENVO:00000447); feature: surface water layer (ENVO:00002042); material: "saline water (ENVO:00002010), including plankton (ENVO:xxxxxxxx)" | depth 5 m
TCCACTCAAAGCCAGATTACCGTCTTGATCAAATTTTTTATCAGAATTTTTTCTTACCCATCCATCTATAAGACAGTTTCCAGGTCCAATATCTTTACTAATTAAATTAGAAAAATTTTTTTCATCTCTTACAATAGTAATATTTGAAATACCTCCTATATTAAGAAAACAAATTGGTAACTTAAACTTGTTTTGTGTACTAATTAAATGATGAAAGATGGGTGATAGAGGTGCTCCTTGGCCTCCATTTAAAATATCGTTCTTTCTAAAATTAAAAACAATATTTTTATTTGTCAGTTGATTTAGTAATTTACCATTGCCTAATTGTCTTGAAATTTTTTCATCGGGGTTATGATAAATTGTTTGACCATGAAAACCTATTATAGTTTCATCGTTTATTTTAATTTGTTTAATAATTTTAGCGTGGAAAATAGTTATATTCCTCTCTAAATTATTTAATTCTTTGCTGTATGTTTTTAGATGATCAATTTTGTGAATTTTTTCCTTTAAATTGTGAATATCTTTATAAATTTTAGTGTCGTATTCAAAATACTTGTCCTTGATAAGTTCATATTGATTTATTCCATTAGTTCTAATGATAGACGCATCAACTCCATCTCCGGACGTACCACTCATTAAACCTAAAGAGATCCAACTTTTTTGCATATTTTTATTTATTTATAACAATTTTTGTATAATAGTTGCTTAAGTAAATAGCACTATGAAAAATAATTTTTTACAAGAAATGCATGATAGAGGCTATCTTAATCAATGTACTGATTTAGATAAACTAAGAGATATTTGTGGCAAAAAATCAATATCTGGATACATAGGTTTTGATTGCACTGCTAGTAGCTTACATGTGGGTAGTTTATTGCAAATTATGATCTTAAAATTAATGCAAAAGTACGGTCATAGACCAATAGTTTTATTGGGAGGAGGGACAACTTTAATTGGAGACCCATCAGGAAAAGACTCTACAAGAAAATTATTAAAGCAAGATGAAATTAATAAAAATATAAAAAGTATAAAAAAAGTATTTAATAAAATTTTAGATACATCAAATAAAAAAACCTCTCCAATATTTTTAGACAATGCTGATTGGTTAACAAAATTAAATTATATTCAATTTCTAAGAGATACTGGTGCTCACTTTACAATAAATAAAATGCTTAGTTTTGATAGTGTGAAATTAAGAATAGATAGAGAACAATCCCTCAGTTATATAGAATTTAATTATATGATCCTACAGGCCTACGACTTTTACCAATTATTTAAAAATAATAACTGTATTCTTCAGATCGGAGGATCTGATCAATGGGGGAATATAGTTAATGGAGTAGATTTAATTAGAAGAAAATTACAGAAAGAAGCGTATGGTTTAACGAGTCCATTAATTACTCTAGCATCAGGAGCAAAAATGGGTAAAACTGAAAAAGGAGCTATTTGGTTAAATGAAGATCTGTTATCTCCATATGATTACTGGCAATTTTGGAGAAATACAGATGATCGAGATGTAAAAAGATTTCTATATTTTTTTACTGAATTAGAACCAGAAGAAGTGAATAATATTTTTGATAAAGGAGAGAATATAAACAATTTAAAAATTTTGTTAGCTAATGAAGCTACCAAAATACTTCATGGTGAGGTAGCATCAAAAAAATCAGAGCAAACTGCTAAAGATACATTCGACGATGGTGGTTTGGGTTCAGAGTTGCCAGAAATTCAAATTAAGTTAAAAGAGGTCAAAAAAGGAATTAATATTTTAGATTTTATTGCTAAATATAAAATTTTACCATCTAAAAGTGAAGCAAGAAGAGCAATAGCTAATAAAGGATTTAAAATTGATGGTATAACAGTTGAAAATGAAAAGAAAATTCTTTTATTAAAGGATTTTAAAAAAAATATTTTAAAACTCTCTTATGGTAAAAAAAAACATTATTTGATCAAGATTATTTAATAGTCTTATTTCTATCAATAATTTTTTGAATAAATCTTGGAGTTAGAGTTCTTATAGGATTTATTGATGTTTTTATTTTACCCTTAGGACCTTTCATTTTAAAGCTAATGCCAAATAAACCTTCCCCAACTTCTTTTGGTATAATGATATCTCCAATCACAGGAATTTTTGAAATGATTTTATTAAAAGTTTTTGCTGGGACCAGCGTGCCTCTTAAACTAGTTAATCCATTTTTGTCTTGATAGCCTTCCATCAAAACTGACATGCTCGGGCCCAAAGCTAGTATTTCATTAAGTTTAAGAGACTCCTTATTTTTTTCCATATCTATTTCTAATATATCAAATGACAACCCATCACCTTTTGCTAAATCTGCTAAACCTCCTAAATCTGCTAATGATAACAATTTAATAACTCCAGGAGCATTAACTACTTTAAAATTTTCGATTGTAAGTTTTGAATTAGATAATTCATTATCAATTAGAGAGGTAAATAATAGTTTTCCTCCTGAAAGACCTTTAAAAAAACTATAATCAGTTAATAAAGGACGGGTTAAATCTGAATAAATCTCTAGATATTTTTTATTAGTTTCCCTGTCTTTCTTCATTGTAATGTCTAGAAAGTTATTGTCTCCAAAATCTCCTTTGGAGGATATTTTTACAAATTGGCCTTTTTTAATTTCACCTATTAGCTTAAAATTTTGTAATTGCTCGGACATTGGGAATTTAATATTTTTAAAATCTATTTCAATATTACTACTAATTGCTCTAAATTTATTTCCATCACTTTTTTTACTAAAAAATTTTAATAAATTAGTTGCATCAAATTTATTTCCTTTAATTAGAATTTTTTTTCCATTTTGAATAAAAAAATCATTATCATTAGTTTTTATCTCTATTTTTTCAAAAGTTAAGAATTCATTCTTTTCAAATTTTATACCATTAAGTTTAATCAGATTATTTTTTTCCTTAAAATAAAGGTTATTTATACTTAAACTATCTTTTTTTTTGTTTAGGTCTAAAGACAATTGAGCAATTGAACCTTCAGGTTTTATAAAATTTATAATATTAAAATCTAAACTTTTGCCGAAATCCAAATTTAATTTTAAATTAGTTAAATCGTTTTTAGAATTATTTTCTATATTTAATTTTAAAAAATCTGAGTTATTAAATGAATATTTTCCATCGCCTTTTAAATTAATATTTTCAGGGCTAAACATTGTTGTAATTTGTAAATTTGATAAATAAATTTCTTTTATTTCCTCCTTAATAAAACTATTTTTTATCGCTTTTGGAAGTTCATATTTACCATTTTCAATTTCTCCAGAAATTTTATATTTATAATCTTTAACTTTGTAAGTATTATCCAAAATAACATTTAAGTTATTATTAAAATCTACTTTTAAATTCTTAATATTTTTTGAAAGATTATGTCTTTTTAAAAATTTGGAATATTTAGTGAAATTTTTTTGATCTAAGCTTAATCTTGTATTAAAGTTTGAATTTAATTTAATTCCATTTTCTAAGTTTAACTTAATATCTCCATCAGATACCTTTATATTCTCTAAATTTCCAAAAATATTCTTTATAAGAACATCATTTTTATCTGAAAAAAAATCTAGGTTAACATTTGTAAGATTTAAGTCATTGAATAATTCTGCTTTTAATTCTTTAACAGAACCTTTTGCTATAAAATCTTTTAAATCCCCCTCTTCTGTTAAAGTAATTTCAATTTCAGAAATTAACTTTCCTTCTTTAATTTTATTATTCATAAAACTTTTTAAATTTGAAGGTTTAATCATCATTGATAATTTATTTAATTCGATGACATCCAATTCTTTTAAAAAAAGACTTATTTTTTTTATTTTTGGATCTGATTTTAGTAGAGATACAAAATCCATGTAAACTTTAATGTTTCTTGCGGGCACTGTTATACCTCTATACGAAATTTTTGGATTTTGTGTTTCTATAAATAAGCTTAACTCTTTCGGATTAATTTTAAACTTTATTGTCCGTAAATCTAAATAAATGTTTTTTGTTTTAGAAGTTTTCTCAGATATTAGTTTATTAAACTTATTAGTTTCAATTCCTACTGTTGATAATATTGCTAATAGAAGAATTAATAAAATGATTAAAAAAAAAATTAGATTAAAAAAAATCTTTTTCATTTTTTATTTTTGATTCCCTCTTCAATAAATTGATCAATATTGCCATCTAAAACGCTAGAAGGATTAGTATTTTCAATTTTATTTCTTAAATCTTTAACCAGTTGATAGGGTTGCAATACATAGGATCTAATTTGATGACCCCAACCTATATCTGTTTTGGTTGTTAATTCTTTCTGGTTTTCTTCTTCTTTTTTTTGCATTTCATGTTCATACAATCTTGCTTTTAACATTTTGTAACAAGTTTCTTTATTTTTATGTTGCGATCTTTCATTTTGACATTGAACAACAATTTTAGTTGGTAAATGTGTGATCCTCACCGCGCTATCTGTTGTATTGACATGTTGTCCCCCAGCTCCGCTTGATCTATAAGTATCAATTCTTAGATCTTTTTCATCAATTTTTACATTAATATCATCTTCGACTGCAGGATAAACCCAGACACTTGCAAAACTTGTGTGTCTCCTAGCTCCGCTATCAAATGGTGATATTCGAACTAATCTGTGAACTCCTGACTCAGATTTCATCAGTCCGTAAAGGTAATCTCCAGAAACCTTTACTATAGAAGACTTTATTCCAGCTTCTTCTCCCTTGTGTTCACTTATCATTTCGTATTTAAATTTTTTTTTATCAAACCACTTTATATACATTCTGCGGAGCATATCTGCCCAGTCCTGACTTTCTGTTCCTCCTGCGCCTGCGTGAATTTCCAAATAAATATCGTAATCGTCATTTTCGCCAGATAGGAAACAGTTTATTTCAATTTTTTTTATTTCTTTTAAAATTTGTCCGATTTTTTTGTTACAGTCATAAATTGTATCTTCGTCCTTTTCTAAAAACGCTAAAGAATATAAATCTTTTAGGTTACTCAATTCCAGTTGTGTTTTTTTGTAAGAATTTAAAATATTTTCAAAGATTTTTTTTTGTTTAACTGTTTTTTTAACTAAGTTTTTATCTTTCCAAAAATTGTCTTTTAATGAGATTTGTTCTAGTTCTCTAAGTTTATTTTCTACATTTTCATTATCAAAGATACCCCCTAATATTATTTAGGGATTTTTCAGTGACTATTAAAGTAGACTCAAAATTTTCCATTAGTAAAATTGTCTAAATTTAATTATTTTATCACGACCGTCGTAAGAGTTTAAGTTATTATTATCTATGTTGTTAATATCTCTTCGTTTTAAAGCTTCTATAATTACATTTTTCCCATCATCTGCTGATTTTAATCCGGTATCGTAGTTTAATGATGTTAAGAAAATATTTTCTGGAATTTGGAACTCCTCAAAGTCTTCTTTAAAAAGAGCTTTTTCAACAAAGTCTCTAAAAATAGGCAGTGCTACTTTTGAACCAGTTTCAAATTTACCCAAAGTTTTTGGATTATCATAACCAACATAAACTCCGATTACTAAATTGGAAGAAAACCCGATAAACCATGCATCATAATTATCATTTGTTGTTCCTGTTTTACCTGCCAAAGGAACGTTTAAAGATCTTAATTTTTTTGCAGTTCCTCTTTTTACAGCGCCTTGTAAGATTGAGGTCATTTGATAGGCTGTTTCTTCGCTGATTACTCGCTCTGTATTGTTCTCTATTTTCGGAAGTTCAGTCTTGTTATTAATAAATTTATCACAGCCTAAACATTGAATACTTTTTTCCTTAAAAATTGTTTTACCTCTTCGATCTTGTATTCGAGAAATTAATTTTGGATCAATCTTTTTTCCTCCATTAACGAATGGTGCGTAAGCAGATGTTAGACTCATCAAAGTAGTTTCGGCTGCACCTAATGAAACAGATAATAATTCTGGTATTTCATCATAAATATTTAGTTTTTTTGATAAATTCAAAATTTCTTCTAAGCCTAATATTTTAGCAATTCTAACCGTCATTAAATTTCTTGAATATTCAATGCCTTTTCTCAATGTTGAAGGACCATAAAATTTTTTTCCATAATTTTCTGGTTTCCAGTTTTTAAGACCTACACCTTGGCTTTCAACAAAAGGTGCATCAAGTATTATTGAGTTTGGAGCAAATTTTTTTTCTAAAGCTGCAGCATAAACAATTGGCTTAAACGCAGAACCCGGTTGTCTTTTGGCTTGCGTTACTCTATTAAATTCACTTGTTTTAAAATTAAACCCACCCACTAAAGCAAAAACTTCTCCAGTAAATGGATCTAAAACAACAATTCCACCATTAACCTTAGGATACTGTTTTAATAACCAATCATTATTTTCTTTTTTTACAAAAATTATATCTCCCAATTTATGAATATCTTTGATTAATTTATTTTTTGGAACAGACCATTTAAAATTTTTGTAAGTCAAAATTTGTTCTTTTTTTTCTTTTTCTTTATCAATAAACTGAAATCTGATTTCGTTATTTTCTGTAGAAGTAATTTCTGCTAAATACCAATTTAAAGTAGGGTCAATTTTGTATTGTGAAACTTTTGATTGCCAATTTTTATTTTTAACTTTATTAGTGATTGGACCTCTCCAGCCTCTTCTTACGTCATAATTTTCAATACCTTTTCTTAAAGATTTTAAGGCTTGTATTTGATAATTTATTTTTAGTGGGGTGCTTATACTTAATCCTTGTGAATAAAGCTTTTCAAAACCATAAATATTTTTTACAGTTCTTCTTACTTCTTCTGTATAGGAATTAGCTTCATTTACAATTTCAATCTTTCTTCTTTTTAATTTTAATTTTGATTTTTCAAAATTCTTTAATTCTTTTTTTGAAATGAATTTATTTTCTTCTAGATTTTTAAGAACTAAATTTCTTCTAAATTTTGCTAATTCTGGATATCTGTAAGGATTATATTTGCTTGGAGCTTTCGGTAAGGCTGCTAATAATGCTACTTCTGAATACTCAAGTTCTTTAATTGATTTATCAAAATATTCTAAACTAGCAGCAGCTATTCCATAAGTACCTTGGCCTAAATAAATCTGATTTAAATAAAGTTCTAAAATTCTTTCCTTTGTGTAGGCTCTTTCAATTCTAAAAGCTAAAATTGCCTCTTTAATCTTTCTTTTCATAGAAACTTCATTGGTAAGTAAAAAATTTTTTGCTACTTGTTGTGTTATAGTTGAAGCTCCTTCTAATCTTTTATTTTGCGTAATATTTTTAATATTCTTAATTGTTGCTCTTAATATACCTTTTGCATCAACACCAGGATGACTGAAAAAATTCTTATCCTCTGCAGATAAAAATGCGTTTACAACTTTATCAGGTACTGATTCAAACGGAACAAATAGTCTCTTTTCTAAAGCATATTCAGCAATTAACTTACTGTTCTCTGAGTAAACTCTACTAGATATTGGTGGTTGATAGTTTGATAATTTTTTGTAATCAGGCAATCCTATTGAAAAATACCATAAGGTAGAAAAAGCAAAAACTATTAATATAGCAAAAAATATAATTATAAATTTTAGTGAAAAATTGAGAAATTTTATCATTGATTTAATTTATATTAACAAATCTGACTATCTTTAGGCATACATTAATTAAAATCGTGTATTTATGAGAAAAATTGTATAAAATAATCTTAATGACAATTTTGAAATTATCAAATTTTAAATATCTTAAAGGAATTCTAATAAAATGGAAAAAAATTTATATATCGATGCTTCGCATCCTAATGAAACTCGTATTGTTCTTAAATCAGATAATTCAATCGAAGAGTATGAATTTGAAGATAAAAATAATTTAAACTTTAAGAATAATATTTATTTAGCAACGATTAGCAGGGTTGAACCCTCACTTCAAGCAGCTTTTGTGAATTTCGGCAGAGAAAGACATGGCTTTTTAGCGTTTAACGATATCCAATCTGACTATTATCAATTACCTTCTGAAGATAAAGATAAGATAAGAGAGGCTGAGGAACAAATTAGAGAAGAACTTAAAGAAAAAACTATTGAAGATAACCAAGATAATTTACTAAACGAAAACCAATTAGACAATAAAGATGAAAAAACACATGAAAATGAAAATCAAATTGAAGAAGGTAATAAAAAACAAGAATACAGGGAAAAAGTAAAGTCTTCTTTCGGTATTAAAAGATATAAAATACAAGAAGTCATTAAACCAGGGCAAGTAATTTTAATTCAAGTAATTAAAGAAGAAAGAGGTCAGAAAGGAGCTGCACTTACTACATTTATATCTTTAGCTGGAAAGTATTTGGTTCTAATGCCTAATACACCTAAAGGCGGAGGGATATCAAGAAAAATTTTTAATTCATCTGATCGTCAAAAAATTAGAAATATTCTTAATGATATCGAAATACCAAAGATTATGGGTGTCATAGTTAGAACTGCTGGAGCAAACAAAACAAGAAATGAAATTGAAAAAGATTTTCAAAATACATTGAAAACGTGGGAAGAAATAAAAGAAAACGCTATAAACTCAAATGCTCCATCTCTAGTTTATGAAGAGGGTGATATCATTAAAAGAACCTTGCGTGACATTTATGATAACGACACAAAAAATGTTTATATTGAGGGTAACGAGGCTTATCAAAAGGCAAAGAAATTTATGAAAGAATTAATGCCTAAAAATGTTAAGAATATAAAAAAATATAGAGGAAAAATACCATTATTTCATGATGCAAATATAGAAAAAGAATTGAATAATATCTATGAACCAACTGTTAAGCTTAAATCAGGAGGTTACTTGGTCATCAACCCTACAGAGGCCTTAGTGTCAATTGATATAAATTCTGGACAATCTACTAAGCAAATCAATATTGAAAAAACTGCCTTAAATACCAATTTAGAAGCTGCTGAAAAAATAGCTCACCAAATTAAATTAAGAGATTTATCTGGTTTAATTGTTATCGATTTTATTGATATGATTAATTTTTACAATAGAAGGCTTGTCGAAAAAAAAATGAGAGAAAGTATAAGAAAAGATAGAGCTAGGATACAAATTGGAAAAATAAGTAATTTCGGCCTTCTTGAAATGACTAGACAAAGATTAAGAGAAGGTTCAGTTAAATGGGAAATACAACTATCACTTTCATCATTTTCTCAAAAAATTTTAAAAAAGATTCAACATTTAGCTTTCACAGATAAAGTAAAAATCATTAATTCTTATGTTCCTGAAAAAGTAAAAAACTTTATAGAAAAAAATTTAATAGATGAACTTAAATACTTTCAAAAGAAATATTCTTTTGAAGTAAGAATAATGTCTAACGATAAATTTATCATACCTGAGTATAAAATTGATCTATTAAATAAATCAAAAAAATTGATTGAGACTATAGAGAATATCAATTCAATCATCAAAATAAATCAACCAAAAATTAAAATAGTAAAAACTAAAAAATATAAAAGTGAAGAAACTATTAAGAGCAAAGACAAAATAAAAAAAACAAAAATAAAAAAAAAAATAAGAACTCTTTGGTTGAGAAGAAAAAAGAAAAGTTAAATTAATCCTTTTAATGGTGAACTTGCTGTTGCAAAATAATTTTTACTCATTCTCCCAGCAAGATATGAATTTCTTCCAGATATTACTGCATCTTTAAAAGCTTTAGCCATCAAAATTGGTTTTTTTGAATTAGCAATAGCACTATTTATTAAAACTCCATCACAACCTAATTCCATAGCAATTGTTGCATCGGACGCAGTTCCGATTCCGGCATCAACTATGACGGGTACTTTGGATTGTTTTATTATGATTGAAATATTTATTTTATTTTGCAGTCCCAGACCAGAACCAATTGGAGAAGCTAATGGCATTATCGCTGATGCTCCACAATGTTCCAGTCTTTTTGCAAGCAAAGGATCGTCTGTACAATAAACCATTACTTTAAACCCTTCTTTTACTAATATTTCGGTAGACTTAATTGTTTCAATCATATTTGGATAGAGAGTTTTTTTATCTCCCAAAACTTCCAATTTTACCAATTTCCATCCACCCATTTCTCTAGCTAATCTAAGAGTTCTAAGGGCCTCTTTAGAAGTAAAACAACCTGCTGTGTTAGGTAAAAAAATTATTTTTTTTGGATTAAGATAATCAGTTAAAATTGGTTTTTTTTTATCCAAAATATTTACTCTTCTAACTGCTACAGTAACCATATCTGCGCCTGATGCTTGAACAGCTTTTGCAGTTTCAGAAAAGTTTTTATATTTTCCTGTCCCTACTATAAGTCTAGATTTAAGTAATTTTCCGGCAACTTTAAATATATTTTTTTTCACTTTAGCCTCCACCTATGAAGTGAACTATTTCTATTTTATCGTTATTTTTTAAATTTTTTTTCTTGTAATTTACTTTTGGAATGATAGTTCCGTTATATTCAATTGCAATTTTCTTATCAGCTAATTTATATTTCTTTAATAGATCAAATAAGGAATAGTTTGACTTGATAACTAATTTTTTTCCATTTAATTGTATTTTTGCCATAATTAAGTTATTCAATATTTAGAAGTTTATGAATAAAATTATAATTCTTAATGGCCCAAACCTCAACCTTTTAGGTGAAAGAGAAAAAAATCAATATGGTGATATTACTTTAAAAAATATAGAAAAGAATTGTAATGATTTCGCAGATCAAAATAATATCGAACTATCATTGTTTCAATCAAATATTGAGGGAGAATTAGTTAACAAAATTCAAAATTCAAGAGGTAGTCAAGATGGATTGATTATTAATGCTGGTGGTTACACACACACATCTGTAGCAATTCATGATGCTTTAAAAATATTAAAAATTCCAATTATTGAATTGCATATAAGTAATATTTATAATAGAGAGGAATTCAGACACAAATCTCTGATTAGTAAAGTGGCGAAAGCAGTTATTTGTGGCTTTGGTACTGATGGATATGTAATGTCTTTAAGTGCTATGAATAAATTTTTAAAAAAATGAAAATTGATAAAAAATTAATAAAAGAACTTGTAGAAAACTTAAAAGAATTTGAATTAACTGAACTTGAGTATCAGGATGGCCAAACAAAGATTAAGGTTTCCAAAGCATCTAAGGGAATTGAATTAGGTCAAACAAGCTCTATTGTTTCACCAAATAAGTCTGTTCTTAAATCTTCGGATGAGAGTGAAGTTATGAGAGTTAAATCTCCAATTATAGGAACTGCTTACTTGGCTCCAGAACCTGGTGCAAAAAAATTTGTTGAAGTTGGAGACAAAGTAAAAAAAGGTCAGACTATTATGATTGTTGAGGCTATGAAAACTATGAATCACGTACCTTCAACATCCGACGGCGAAGTTAAAAAAATTTTAATCGAAGATGGTCAACCTGTAGAGTTTGGTCAAACTCTAGTTGTTTTAAAATAAAGATAATAATGTTTAAAAAAGTACTAATTGCTAATCGTGGTGAAATAGCTGTTAGAGTTATCAGGGCGTGTAAAGAATGGGGTATAAAAACCGTTGCAGTTCACTCTAATGTGGACTCCGAGTCAATGCATGTTAGGCTTGCTGATGAAAGTGTTTGTATTGGATCACATCAACCTCAAAATAGTTATTTAAATATTTCATCTATAATGTCAGCCGTTGATTTAACTGGTGCTGAAGCAATTCATCCTGGTTATGGATTTTTATCAGAAAATGCAAAATTTTCAGAGATAGTAAATAAACATGGAATTAAATTTATTGGTCCAAGTGCTGAAATAATCTCCAAGATGGGAGATAAAATTGAGGCTAAAAAAATTGCTAAAAAATATGGTTTACCTGTAATTGAAGGTTCGGAAGGAGGTGTGAAATCTCTTTCAGAAGCAAAATCAATATGTAAAGAGGTCGGATATCCAATTTTGATCAAAGCAGCTGGAGGTGGAGGTGGAAAAGGAATGAAGGTAGTTGAGGAAGAGAGTAAATTAGAAAATTTATTTCTAACTGCAAAGTCTGAAGCAAAGAAATTTTTTGGAAATGATGAATTATATATAGAAAAATATTTTAAACATCCTAGGCACATCGAAGTACAAATTATGTCAGGTAAAAATAAAACTGTGCATCTGGGAGAAAGGGACTGCTCTGTTCAGAGAAGACACCAAAAATTAATCGAGGAAACTCCAAGCCCTGTGCTAACAACAGAACAAAGGAAAGATCTACTAGAAAAGACTGTTAAAATGGTTGAACAAATTAAATATGAAGGTGCTGGCACAGTTGAATTTATATACGAAAATGGAAAATTTTATTTTTTAGAAATGAATACCAGGGTTCAAGTTGA
>CESW01024473.1_pt1 | contig 12284 bp, 9 predicted proteins | sample 531171 | NCBI WGS metagenome assembly CESW01 (sample SAMEA2621859, study PRJEB7988) | marine metagenome | biome: marine biome (ENVO:00000447); feature: surface water layer (ENVO:00002042); material: "saline water (ENVO:00002010), including plankton (ENVO:xxxxxxxx)" | depth 5 m
GAAATAACTTTTGCGGAACTAACGGTTCCATAAGCTTCAAAGACTTCGCGTAATTGGTCATCGGAAACCCCATAGCTAAGATTTCCTACGTAAATGTTCATATCAAAAATAATTAAGTAATTAAAGTTACGGAGAGAAGCAGACAGCAACAGCTACAGGATTCAAAGAAACGTACATCTGGATATCATACCCAATCCAAATATAAATTACGGTATTAATGAATCAACACCAACAAAATTATCCATACAGGCAATATCAGGGATAAATCCCATAACCTAATGCAGATTGTCTGATTTTTTGAACGATTGATCGGCCATATTTTTATGGAATTCCTGTAGCTTATTTTGTAATTCTGTAGAGCCATTGGCTAAGATTCTACAGGCTAGTAAACCAGCATTCTGGGCTTTTCCAATAGCTACAGTGGCCACAGGGATACCATTTGGCATTTGAACAATTGAGTAAAGACTATCCAAACCGCCCAAGGCTGATGTTTGAATGGGTACCCCAATTACGGGTAAAGTGGTATAACTTGCTACCATACCTGGCAGATGAGCAGCGCCACCAGCACCAGCAATAATGACTTTTAAGCCTCTAATCAAGGCATTTTTGGCATACTCTGCCATATAATCGGGTGTCCTGTGAGCAGATACTACTTTTTTCTCGTAGTTAACGCCCATTGTTTCCATTATGTTTGCAGCTTTTTTCATGGTGGCCCAATCGCTGTCGCTTCCCATAATTAATCCAACTTCAATCATATCTGTCATAGAAGTGCTCCTTACTACTTAATTTATATCGAAAACTACACATAAGAGTAACAACATAAAAATGGCTGAAGGAACTATCAGATTTGTAGACCTTGAGTTATTTCTATCGCTCTAGCATAGACGCTCTCAACATCATCCCCTAATAGGGTGTAGTGCCCCATTTTTCTACCTATTTTACTCTGAATTTTACCATACATGTGCAAATGACCATTGGGTTCGGGCAATAGTTCATCGCTACATTCAATCTGAGCCTTTCTATTTTGAGTGCCTAAAAGATTAATCATTACACAAGCAGTTTGTATAAGCTCTGAGGATCCAAGATCAAGTCCTAATACTGCCCGTATATGATTTTCAAATTGAGAAGTTATACAGCCTTCAATGGAGTAATGACCTGAATTGTGTGGACGGGGTGCCGATTCATTCAATAAAACTTCGCCAGTTGATGTATAGAAAAATTCAAAAGCTACAATACCTCGGGTAGCTAAGACCTTCATGGCTTCTAAAGCATACTTTTGAGCGAGCTTTTTAATAGAATCGGGTACTCTTGCTGGTGTAACTACTGCAACACAGATATGGTTTGATTGTACAGTTTCACAGCATTCGTATACTGAGTATTCTCGTCCATTGTGTGCAACTTGAACTGCTAATTCATGTGTGAAATCGATAAATGCCTCGGCTAAGATTTCATGACCATCTGAACCTCCCAGTTCGGTAAACATCTCTACTGCTTCACCTAAATTAGAAACGGTTGCATTGCCATAGCCATCATATCCACCTTTGGATGATTTTAATACAAATGGCCAACCATATTGATGGCCAAAATCCTTTAAATCACACTCCCTATTTATTTGTTTATACGGAGTAACGGGTATTCCTGCATTTTCGAAGCTTTGTTTTTCAATAATTTTATTTTCAATCTTTGCAAAGCCATTGGGACTTGGATATATAGGAGTACCTGAATTCTCTTGAACTTTCTTTAATACCTTAGAATCAATGAATTCATTTTCCAAGCTTAGCACATCGCACTGTCGTGCAAATTCGGTCATTGCTTCTACATCACTAAAGCTGCCGGTGGTGACCTTAGGGCTTATGAAGTGCATGGGTTCATGGTTGTTACGGTCTGTATATGCAGCTACTTGAATGCCTAATCTGTAGGCTTCAATAGCACTCATTTTAGCGAGTTGACCTGCCCCTAAAAAACCGATGGTGAAAGAAGCAGGTATAGTTTGTGATTCGGTGATGAGACTTTTAGGGCCTATGGTATCGGTCATTTTGTACAATGATGGGTTAATTTATAGGATACTACCTATCGTTTTCATGGAAAATAACGTGTTCATGTCTTAGCTAAAAGTATAATTTGATCGTATTCAAAGACATCAAAGAAATGCCTACACAATAAAGTGCACTATTGTGTATTTTTACAACAAATTATATCCAATGGATTTAGAAAAAAAATTACTACAACTCAAAGCTCGTTATAATGAAGTCAATGCAGCAATGAGTGACCCTGCTGTATTCGATGACCCTGAAAATTATACCAAGCTTACCAAAGAAAGAAGCGATCTTGAAGAGGTTGTAAAAGATTTCGACCGATACTCGGAACTGAAAGGAAATTTAGAAGGTAACCTTGAGCTCATCGAGATTAATGAAGACCCAGAAATCACTGAGATGGCTGCGGCTGAGAATAAAGAGTTAAAAGCTGAATTAGGTCGACTTGAGGAAGAACTTAAAATTAAGTTAGTACCAAAAGACTCTGAGGATTCTAAAAATGCAATAGTTGAGGTCAGAGCAGGTACAGGCGGAGACGAAGCAGCTATCTTTGCAGGCGATTTATTTGATATGTATCGCCGGTATTCCGATGATTTGGGCTGGAAACTCCAAATACTAAGTTTGAACGAATCTGAAAAAGGCGGTTTTAAAGAAATCAGTTTTTCTTTGGAAGGTCATGAAGTTTTCGGAAAAATGAAGTATGAGTCTGGAGTGCATAGGGTTCAGCGTATTCCTATCACTGAAAGTCAGGGCAGGGTGCACACATCAGCAGCAACCGTTGCAGTACTGCCTGAAGTGGAGGAGGTGGATATTCATATTAATCCGAGTGATTTACGAATAGATACTTTTAGGGCGAGTGGTGCCGGAGGTCAGCATGTCAATAAAACGGATTCAGCCATCCGAATAACTCATGAACCAACAGGCATAGTTGCAGAATGTCAACAGGAACGCTCACAGCACCAAAATAAAGAGAAGGCGATGGCAATGCTTCGTGCAAGAATGTATGATATTGAGCTAGAAAAAAAACAAAAAGCTAGGGCTGCAGAGAGGAAAAGTCAGATCTCTACGGGAGATCGTTCCGCAAAAATTAGAACCTACAATTACCCACAAGGTCGGCTAACCGATCATCGCATCAATCTTACTCTTTATAATCTTGATGCGGTTATGAAAGGTCAGTTACATGAAGTTATAGAGGGACTACGCATTCAAGATAATTTAGAAAAGATGCAGGAAATGGCTGAATAAATCTAGTTTTCGGTATTATCCTTATGCAAATTAGCTACAATGTAATTGCTACAGTGAATGAGCTACACTCTTGGTGCGGCACTTAAAAGCTCTTTACTTGCTTGGGATTTAAACTGTTTAAAGTTATTCACAAACATTTGAGCTAATTCTTTAGCTTTTTTATCATACTCCATGGCATCGTCCCAGGTGTATCGTGGAATTAAAACTTTGGAGGGAACATCAGTTACTTGTATAGGTACCTGAAATCTGAAAATGGGATCTTTTACATATTCCACTTTGTCAAGTTTCCCAGCGATAGCCTCACTTAGCATTTTTCGGGTGTAGCGTAATTTTATACGTTCTCCAGTACCAAATTCTCCACCAGTCCATCCCGTATTTACCATCCAGACCTTAGCTTTGTATTTTTTGATTTTTTTAGCTAATAATTCAGCATACACGGTTGGGTGTAATGGCATAAAAGGGGAACCAAAACAAGCCGAAAAAGTGGCTTGCGGTTCGGTTACACCTCGTTCTGTACCAGCTACTTTTGCGGTATATCCACTGATGAAATGATACATAGCTTGTTCGGGTGTAAGTCTTGAAATGGGAGGTAGTACTCCAAAGGCATCTGCCGTCAGAAAAATAATGTTATCTGGGTGGTTTCCCATGCCAGTTTCACTAGCGTTTGGAATAAAATTGATAGGATAAGAGCAACGCGTATTTTGAGTAAGACTTACATCAGTAAAATCTGGTTCGCGATTTGAATTTAAAATGACATTTTCAAGAATAGTTCCCGGCATTTTGGTGGTAGCATAAATCATAGGCTCACTTTTTTTACTAAGATTAATGGTCTTAGCATAACACCCACCCTCAAAGTTGAATATTCCCTCATCGCTCCAGCCGTGCTCATCATCCCCTATTAGAGTTTTTGAAGCGTCCGCAGATAGCGTTGTTTTTCCAGTACCTGAAAGTCCAAAAAATACAGCAGATTTTCCATATTTATCATGATTTGCCGAGCAATGCATAGCCATAATACCTTTTTTGGGGAGCAGGTAATTCATTACGGAAAATATTCCCTTTTTAACTTCACCAGAATACATCGTTCCACCAATAAGAATAATTTTTTTCTCAAAGTTGCAGAGGATAAAGGTACTGCTTTTTGTTCCATCTATTTTTGGATCTGCCTCGAAATAAGGAGCAGCAAGTACCGTGAAATCAGGTTCAATACTCGCAAGGTCTTTCTCATTTGGCCTGATAAACATATTGTGGGTGAATAGGGCATGATAGGCAACTTCACTAACTACTCTCACGTTCAGTCGGTTTTTAGTATCGGCGCCGCAATAAGCATCTTTTACAAATAAGCGCCTATCTCCGAGATATTTTTGAACTCTAGAAAAGAGATTGTTAAAAATTTCTTCACTAGCGGGTTGATTTATTTCACCCCAATCTATTTCATCCTGTGTAGACGGCTGTTTTATAATAAATCGGTCTTTTGGGGAGCGGCCCGTAAACTTACCTGTATGTACGAGCAGAGCATGATCTGCGGTTAAAATTGCTTCGCCATGAAGAATGGCATGTTCGTAAAGTTCTGAGGGGTTTAAATTCCAGTATACTTCATCGTTATGATCTAATCCTATATAGTCTAACCCTATTTTACTTCGGGGATGTATATTGTAGTCTGCTTTCATAGCTCTTTGTTATATCGTTTTAAGCGGTCATGAATTTGGTTGAATGTGCAATTTATGAGAGAAAAAAAGCATTCCATCGAATTCCAACATATCACTTCTAGAGCAATAATAAGGAGCTTAGGAATAACTCTCAAAAATAGCTTTAAGTTTCAAAAAAGCGGTACCATAAAAAGCACCTTGTGCTTACTAATTCGCCCATCTTTGGTACCTAGCAGTAAGATTTTTTACATTCTTGAAGCTTAGGCGCTCCAACAATAGCGCCTAAGCCTGTGAACTTCTATTGCCTGAACGGCAGTACACTGAATAGGAGCTATCTTTATCAAGCAATCTAAGAATAGCCTCAAAGTCAGATTGGTAAAAGTACAGGTGCATTGCTCCCTCTATGGCCCCTTAATTATCTTCTGCAAGGGTTCTAACATCCAAAATTACTACGAAATTTTAATTCATTGAAGAGCCGAAGGTTGTAATATAAATATCTTCAAAGGTACCTTGGCTAATTGGTGTTTCTTGTGAGGCGTTTTCCATTCCTTTTTTGGGGGTTGAGTTACAAGCCCATAACCCACTGAGTAGTAGCGCTATGCCAAAAAGTCTTGTGAATTAGTACTTACCGGATAATGATAGAAATTTTCTTGAAATATTCTCTTGTGCCCAGCATCATTTAGAAGGAAGCAGTTCTTTTGGTTGGTCTTTAAACATTAGTACTGCGTTTAGGGTGTAAGTGTTAGCATGTGTATAAAATAAATAGGAAATTTAAGCTATAATTTTGCTGGCAATTAGAGGCGATATCTAGCCGAAAAAAATACAAATACAAAGCGCCAACTTTAATATCTTTCGATTCTAAATCAGTAGGATAAATAGAGTTATGAATACCATTGATCATGAAGACTTTGAGGCGGTAATAGGTTTAGAGGTACATGCCCAATTATTAACTCAAAGCAAAGCGTTTGCTCCAGTAGCTGCGCAGTATGGACAGGCACCCAATACCCAAATTAGCCCTCTTTGTTTGGGTTACCCTGGCACCTTGCCATTAGTGAATGAGAATCTCATCCGTTACATCATTAAAATGGGTTTGGCCACCAACTGTTCTATTGCTCCTAAATCTATATTTGCCAGAAAAAATTATTTTTATCCTGATCTTCCAAAGGGTTATCAAATTTCTCAGTTTGAAACACCAATTTGTGAAGGTGGTCATATCGATATAGAAGTAGAAGGGTATTCAAAGTGTATAGGGATCACCCGAATACACATGGAAGAGGATGCTGGTAAATCAATTCATGATCAGGACCCTTATAATACCTTGGTCGATTTAAATCGTGCAGGAACCCCTTTAATTGAGATAGTCTCAGAGCCTGATTTACGCACCCCACAAGAAGCCTACGCCTATCTATCAAAAATAAAGCAGATTGTCCAATACCTTGAGGTTTGTGACGGGAATATGGAGGAGGGAAGCTTACGATGCGACGCCAATGTCTCTGTACGACTAAGAGGAAGTGAAAAGTTTGGTACTCGAACTGAGCTCAAAAACATGAACTCTTTTAGGAATGTTGAAAAAGCCATCGACTTCGAAATTTATCGACAAATAGAACTCATAGAAGCGGGGGGTGAAGTGGTGCAGCAAACTCGATTGTGGGATACCAGTAAAATGGAGACTCGTATCATGCGATCAAAGGAAGAGGCACACGATTACCGATATTTTCCGGAGCCGGATCTTCCTCCCATTATTGTGACTAACGATTTGTTAGATGAAATTAAAGAAGAGCTGCCCGAACTTGCTCACATTCGACAACAGCGTTTTATTGAGCAATATCAACTTAGTCTAGTTGATGCGATTACCTTAACGGAGAATCGGTATTTAGCCGACTTCTTTGAGGAATTAGTTTTGAAAAGTGATCAAGTTAAAGCTTCGGTTAATTTAGTATTAAGTGACGTTCTTCGGGTCTTGAATGAGCAAAGTATAGCTATTCACAATTTTCCTCTATCGGTGACTAGATTAGCCGAGTTGTTGAATTTAAGAGCTTCAGATAAAGTCAGTTCTACTGCTCAGCAAACTATTTTTAATGCGATGTTAGAGCAGGATAGCTCAGCTCAAGAATTGGCAGAGACTCTTAATTTACTACAGGTTTCAGACTCGAACTATATGGATGGTTTGGTTAAACAAGTTATTGATGCAAATCCTGATGAAGCAGCCAGATACAAAGAAGGAAAAAAGCAATTAATGGGATTCTTTGTTGGGCAGGTGATGAAGGCCTCCAAGGGAAAAGCAAATCCTAAAATGGCAAATGAACTCGTTCGCAAATATTTGGATTGAGCATCTGATAATGAACAAGAATAAACCAACCATGCCAACACCATCTGCAATCAGTAATCGAATAAATGAATTAGTATCAATAAACTATTTATTTTCCGCCAGGAGTATTGTCCATATGGGTATCCGAGGAGCTTTTTTTACTTTATTCTTTGTGTCTTTGCTTGCCCAATGTGACCGCCCCAAATCAATTAATACTAGTTTATTTTCTGTTGTAATTGATGTGATGGATTCTTTGGATCAGAATCGCAATCGTCAAGGTTTTGAATTCTTGTTATACTCTCAAAAAACACAAAATAGTCCAGTAGATACCCTATTTATAGGTGAAACCGATAGCATGGGTAGAATCATGAGTACCATAAGCTTCAATGAAGCTGGAGCTTATCCTCTCCAAATAAGTCGCGATGGAAGTCCAATTTTGAACATGAGAATACTGTTGGCACCAGATGATTCGGTGCTATTCACTGGAGAATTCCCAGAGATTGGCCAAACATTGAAGGTAAATTCAAGAGAACAGCGAGCGGTTGATGTTTTTGATCGGATCGATGCAGGATTTACCCGCGCTCGGCGATTTATTGCTATAGGAGCACTTGCAGATACCGCTATTGCCGATGAATTACGAAAATGGGCCAACTTATATAAACAGGTCTACAATGATTATCCTGGAACGTTCGCCTCTTCATTCGCACTAGAGGCGGCAGTTCTAATTCTTTCAGACATTGATCAACAGAAAATGATGTCGCTCATAAATGAAGGCCTCGAAAATAAACAGTCTTTAGGACTTGCCATAACAGTTGGAAAGGACTACATGAGTAAAATCAATGGGTTTGATCAAGGTGTTAAATATTTGGATTCATTAAAATCAATTGTTTCTGATAAAAAGCAAAGCCGAGTAATCGATCAAATGCTTGTGGAGTTGTACTATGATTCCTTACGAATTGAACAAGGAAAAGAGAGCATAGCCCGATTCAAGCGTTTATACGAAGACGATGAATATTTATCATTTTGGTATAAAAATATGCGTTTTGAATTCGAATATTTAACGCCGGGTACGTTTATTCCAGCCTTTAGCTTTGTTAGTACAGAAGGGGAAACCATTAATGAAGAGAGTATTAAAGGGGCCCCTACTTTACTAGAATTTACCCTTATGGAAAATGGATTATATCAGCAACAATACGAGGAGTTAATGATTAGTTATCAACTATTCTCTCCTCGAGGGTTCCAAATTTACACCATGGCCTTTGACGAAAGTATAACCACAATTTGGGCGTTTTTTGAAGAAAGGGATCGCTTTTGGTCTATTGCAGAACCATCCATGATGAATCGAAAATCCTTAGTTAAAACCTTTAATATCCAATACTATCCAACGCGGATACTCCTTGATGCTGAAGGTCGAATTATCAGGAAATTTGTTGGGGATGAACTGGATGATTTTATCCCCTACCTCATACCTCACTTAAACTCAAACTAATACTATAATCTCGATATTATGCGCAAATTTTTAATTGCTGGTAACTGGAAAATGAATGGGGGAGACCAGTTTACCTTTGACTTATTATCATTCATAAATAATCAAAAACCAGCTATTTCTGAAGACGTAGATGTATTGGTTTGTCCGAATTTTGTGTCATTATCGATGGCAATCAATCAACTTTCCAAAAGTGATATTCTCTTGGGGGCACAAAATGTACACGAAGCAGAGAAAGGAGCATATACCGGTGAAATAAGTGCATCTATGTTGGTGGAGGCAGGTTGTAGTTTCGTACTTTTAGGGCACTCTGAGCGTCGCGCTTATTATAATGAAGATGACACCTTGGTACATAAAAAATTACAAACCGTCCTACGCCATGAACTAGCACCAGTAGTTTGCGTTGGAGAACTTTTAGATGAACGAAAAGAAAGCCGACATTTCGAGGTGGTCAAAACACAAACTTTAGCTGCATTCGAAGGTCTAACCGATGAGCAGGCCTTTCAAGTTGTCATCGCATACGAACCTGTTTGGGCTATTGGGACTGGAGAGACTGCCAGCCCAATACAAGCACAAGAAATGCATGCGTTTATACGATCAATTCTAGCTAAGCAATTTGGAGAAGTAGCTAATGCTATACGTATACTTTACGGAGGTAGCATGAAGCCTGCTAATGCCCATCAGTTATTAAGCCAACCAGATGTTGATGGTGGTTTGATTGGAGGCGCAAGTTTGGATGCAAAAAGTTTTGTTAGCATCATTGAGATAGCAGAAAGCTTGACCAATACTGTTAGAGAGGCCGACTCACCAACAACCTTAGAGGAACATTAGTACTATGAAAGTATTATTAATAGGCAGTGGTGGAAGAGAACACGCAATGGCATGGGTTTTATCCCAATCACCTCATTGCGATACCTTATATATTGCACCAGGTAATCCAGGTACCCAGGCATGTGGAGTGAATGTGGCTTTGAATGTCTTAGATTTTGAAAAAGTGCTTGAGTTCATTGAAAAAAAAGGAATTAGACTTACGGTTGTTGGCCCAGAGCAACCCTTAGTAGCTGGAATATCCGATTTTTTACAAGAGAAGGGTCATTCTGTTTTCGGACCGAGTACCATCGCTGCGCAATTAGAGGGTAGCAAACAATTTGCCAAGGATTTTATGGAACGTCATAATATACCTACAGCAGCGTATAAGGTGTTTTCAGGGGATTATTTTACCGAAGCTCTAGAATACGTGGATGCCAGAAATGAGTATCCCGTAGTACTGAAAGCAGATGGGCTAGCTGGCGGGAAAGGAGTGCTAATTCCTGAAAATAGAGAAGAGCTTTTGGCTGGCATGGAACAGCTTTGCAAGGGTACATTGCAAGCCGCAGCACAGACGATGATACTCGAAGAATTCATGCCTGGTGAGGAAGCATCCGTTTTTGCTTTGTGTGATGGGGAACACTTCGAAATAATAGGAACCGCACAGGATCATAAGCGACAACTCGATGGCGACCAAGGTCCAAATACAGGTGGCATGGGGGCTTACTCGCCATCGCCGCTTCTTCAAAAAGATATGCTTCAAATGGTCTCCGAACAGATTATCGCTCCCACTGTAGAAGGTATGGCCGCTGAAGGGAATCCCTACAAAGGTTTTTTATATGTAGGTTTAATGATAACTCCTGAAGGTCCCAAGGTGGTTGAATTTAATTGCCGGTTTGGTGATCCAGAATGTCAGGTCATTATACCCAGGCTCCGTAGTGATTTACTTACTCACTTAGTTCAAAGCACAAAGGGAGCACTTCAAAACGAAGCCATTCTATTTGATGATCAATATAGAACAACGGTGGTTCTTGTTTCGGGAGGCTATCCACTTAGTTACCAGACAGGTTTTCCCATTTTTGGTATAGAGAAGATCCAACAAACGGATGCTTTTCAAATTTTTCATGCAGGTACAAAGCAGTATCAAGGCCAACTGTGCACTTCAGGTGGGCGGGTACTAAATGTGGTCGGTACCGGTAAAACACTATATGAGTCTATTTCGATGGCATATAAAGGTCTTGAATCCATTTCGTTTGAGAATATGTTTTATCGCAAAGATATTGGTGCTAAAGGATTGAACCATGTTTCATGAATGTTTTTTGCAATCATATCTACTGTAATTTAAGGGTTATATTAGCCATCCAAATTATAAAATCTATCTTACAATCCTGTCATTTATTTAGAAAAAAAGCACCACAAAAGGCGGTTTTTTTTATGGTCTCATACATATGGTTGGTGATAATCGGAAGTGTAGCTCAAAATGGTGTAGTTGTAGCAGAGGTCAAAATTGATACGATTCAACAAGCTAATATACTAAATCAGCAAATTGCGAATAATGCAACAGGCCAATATCTAGCCAAATTATCCAAATTACAGGGTGTAACCCATTACAGTTCGATGGCAAATCCCATACCTATAGCTACATTTACCCAAGCTTCAGCTATGGTGAAAGGGCTTGATGGAGTAATTGTTAGTGATCAGACCGAGCATAAGATGTACCTTTTTACAATAGATGGAGAGCTAGGTATTGAAGCAGGTGGAATGGGTGAAGGAACAGAATCTTTGCATACACCGACTGATCTAGTTAGTAAAAATGGACTAAAAATATATGTAGCAGACAAAGAAAATGGCCGTGTCAAAATTTTAGATCATGAATTGCACTATTTATCTAGTTTGGATATTAGTAGAGCTGGTACAGATTACAGTGGGGGACTAGATCGCTTCGGAGTGGCTACCAGCTGGAAACCCGAAAAACTGTGCCTCCTTGATAGTGGATATTTACAGGTTTGGGACGCGCTTGGGAGAGGAATACATCGCTTTAATTCTAAAGGAGATTATCTTGGATTTAGTACCCTCTATGAAGTTATAGGCCCCATAACTGACATGCAATGCAGAGCTGATTATATTGAATTATATAGTGCTCAAAGCAAAAAAATTGCTCGCATTAGTGGCAATGGGCTCTGGTTAGGTAGTTATGATATTACCCGAGATCATGTATATCTATCGAATATTTCCTCAACAAACTATGCTGATAAATGGGATGAGTTGGAACAAAATTATGGGCTTTGGGTAAATTCAATAACTGAAGGAACTAGGTTGTGGATTTTATTTGAGCGCGCATTGTTCTCATTTGATATTGTTCAACAAGAGGATAACTAAAAGCGGAATGGTTTCTAATACTCTTGTTGATATGAATAAGTCCTTTTCCATACCAAATGATTCTTTCGAGCAGATTCGGAGAACAATTCCGGATCTCTATAAGTCATTAACTGAAGGGAGCAATTCCTTTTTTCTAAATCCTGCTCTTAGTTTCGAAGAAAAATTAGCCCAAGTATTTGTCTTTCAATACACTTTGAATCCAGTATACCGAAAATATTGCACTGCTTTAGGCTGGTCAGTCGAGGATTACTTACGCTGCCTTGAGGAATTGCCACCATTACTACCGGTCCAAGCGTTTAAAGATGCAGAGATAGGGACGAAAAATGTTCTTATAGGCGATAGTTACCTATCAACTCGCATTCCACATTTGGTATCGAATC
>CESW01007193.1_pt1 | contig 12282 bp, 12 predicted proteins | sample 531171 | NCBI WGS metagenome assembly CESW01 (sample SAMEA2621859, study PRJEB7988) | marine metagenome | biome: marine biome (ENVO:00000447); feature: surface water layer (ENVO:00002042); material: "saline water (ENVO:00002010), including plankton (ENVO:xxxxxxxx)" | depth 5 m
ATCAATTACAAAATGAAGGTCTTCCTTCAGGTTGTAAGCTCTTTCTTTGTTGTAATCCGAATTCATATCCAAATCGAACTTCTCAAATCTTTTTCGAATTTGGGCATTCTCCATCATCCTTAAAAATTGACGGTGAGTGGGCATTCCTTTTTTAACTTGGAACAGTTTCGCAGTTGCTTCATCTGCCTGCTCTTCTTCTAAATCTTCTTGAGCAAATGCTTTTTTAGCTTCATCCGCCAATTGATTACAATGTTTCAATTGAGCATCAAAAACCTTCATAACTAAAGGTTTCATTTCCGTAAAGGGAAGTGGGTGATCCTCCCGCATGGGCCCGGATATGATCAAGGGAGTCCGGGCTTCGTCAACTAAGATAGAATCCGCCTCATCGATGATACAAAAGTAGTGGTCTCGTTGCACCTGATCATCTGTACAAGTTGCCATTCCATTATCCCGAAGGTAATCAAAACCAAATTCTGATGCGGTACCGTAAGTGATGTTCTTATTGTACATTTCGCGTCGCTCGGCCGGTGGCATATTATTTTGGATACATCCAACGGTCAGACCTAAGTATTCGAACAGGGCTCCCATCCAATGTGAATCCCGACGGGCTAAGTAATCATTAACCGTTACCAACTGACAATTTTTACCACTTAAAGCATTTAAATACAGCGGGCAGGTTGAAACCAAAGTCTTTCCCTCCCCGGTAGCCATTTCCGCGATATGTCTTTCATGCAGAGCCATGCCACCAATCAGCTGAACATCATAGTGTACCATTTCCCAATCGATGGGTTGATCACAGACAGAGATAGTACTTCCACACATTCTACGGGCTGCGTTTTTAACCACGGCAAAAGCTTCGGGCAACATATCCTCCAAAGTTTCTCCTTTTTCATAGCGAGCCATAAACTCTTGGGTTTTGGACTTTAATTGCTCCTCGCTAAGATTTTGATAGTCTATCTCCAAGTCATTAATCTTGCGAATCAAGGGGGCACATTTCTTGATATACTTTCGATGATGCCTACCTTTAAGGGTTTGAAAAATCGTCTTTATGGGAGCAAGTGGGTTCATTTAGAATAGATCCAAAATTAAACACCGATACGCGTTTTGAAGTAGGGAATGGTCTGGTCTAGGCCCTCACTCAGTTCAATTCCCGGATTCCAGCCAAGAACTTTTTGAGCCAATGAAATATCAGGCTTGCGCTGAGTTGGATCGTCTGAAGGAAGAGGTTCTTCCACAACCATAGAATTTGTGTCGATCTTAGATAACACCGCATCTGCAAGCTCACGAATTGTAAATTCAACGGGATTTCCAATATTAACGGGTCCAACCGTGTCATCTTGTTCCATGGTCCGGATCATTGCTTCAACTAAGTCATCGACATAACAAAAGGATCTGGTTTGCGATCCATCTCCATAAAGGGTCAAATTCTCACCCCTAAGGGCTTGCACAATAAAATTCGAGACCACTCTTCCATCATCAGGCAACATCCGGGGACCATAGGTGTTGAAAATACGAACGACTCGAATATCCACTTTATTTTCTCGATGATAATCAAAGAACAAGGTTTCAGCGCATCGCTTTCCTTCGTCATAACAAGCACGTAAACCAATCGGATTGACATTACCACGATAACTTTCGGGCTGTGGGTGAACTTCCGGGTCGCCGTAAACTTCCGAGGTCGATGCCTGTAAAATCCTAGCCCCGACTCGCTTGGCCAGCCCCAAACCATTAATCGCACCCATAACCGAGGTCTTCACGGTTTTAATAGGATTAAATTGATAATGCACCGGAGATGCCGGGCAAGCTAGGTTGTAAATTCGATCTACTTCAGCTTTAAACGGGTCGACCACATCGTGACGAATCAATTCAAAATTTGAATTATCTAGAAGATGTGCGACATTACTTCGTCGCCCCGTAAAGAAATTATCCATGCATAGGACTTCATGATCTTGTGCAAGCAATCGCTCGCAAAGATGACTTCCAAGAAACCCCGCTCCTCCTGTTACTAATGTTGCCATAATATTATTAAAAGAAAAAGTCTATCAGCTGTAAGAAATTTTGAAACCTTCTTTTCTAGTACTAAAACTTACTTCTGATTCATCGACCTCAATACCCGAAGTAAGGCTTGTGTCCCCTTTTCTTCCAAGCCTTGAATCTTGGCCTCGTCATAAAATTGAGCGGCAAGTTCTAAACCGGGCAAAACAATACCCATTCTTTCTGCATCCTCTAATGCAATCTTCATATCCTTAATGAAATGTTTGATGTAAAAACCGGGTTGCCAATCTTCCTTCAGCATTCGAGGAGCAAGGTTAAGCAGGGACCAACATCCAGCGGCACCCTTGCTTAAGACTTTAATTAAATGTTCCAAATCTAAATTTGCACGCTCTCCATACAGCAAGGCCTCGACCGTTCCAACCATAGTGGAAGCAATTAAAATTTGATTTGCCATTTTAGCCTGTTGCCCGGAACCAGCGGGTCCAAACCAGGCAATTTCCTTTCCTACGACCCGAAGGAGGGGGAGTACTTGATCAAAGCTTTTCCGTTCTCCTCCACACATGATTGCAAGGGTTGCATCCCGAGCCCCCCGATCGCCTCCACTCACCGGTGCGTCCATAGACCAAGCCTTTTTCTCTACCATTTTGAATTCGATTCTAGTTGCAAGTTCAGGGCTTGAAGTAGTCATATCGATCATCATCGTACCCGGTGCAATTCCATCCACCACCCCATTTTCTCCCAGCAGAACAGATTCCACATCATCGGGATACCCCAGCATCGAAAAGATCACATCAGAATCTTCCGCAACCGAGGCCGGGTTATCTTTCCATTGAGCCCCTCTTTCTTCCAATGCATGTGCCTTGGAACGAGTTCTCGAGTAAAGGGAGAGCGGAAAACCAGCGTTTAAAAAATGCATCGCCATGGAATAGCCCATAACCCCTACACCCAACCAGCCTATCTTGATTTTTTTCATCCTTGAATTTACCACAAAATATAAAACTGGTCGGGCCGGCGAGATTTGAACTCGCGACCCCTACACCCCCAGCGTAGTGCGCTACCAGACTGCGCTACGGCCCGACCTAAAGTCAAATATTACAAACATCGAAACTGATTTAAGACAGAGCTCTAGTCAAGACAAAGCCCGAATCTGCCTGAGTAAAATTCTAGTCTTTTCGAAGGAAATTGATTGCGAAACAAAAGATTCAGTATTAGTTAAGTTTTGAAATGAAAACATCTTCTTTGATCACAATTATCTTATCGTCCCTAATCTTGCTTGCTTCCATTCTGTTTGCTGACAAGGTTGAACCCGCCAAGGATGCGGTTTCCTTTAATGGTAATCATTATAAGGCGTTCCTTGATACCAACAGCACCTGGTGGGAAGCCAAGTTTGCATGCGATGATATTGGTGGAGAGCTCGTGGTGATTAGCTCTGCTGAAGAAAATGCCTTCCTTTGCAAGCTTGCCAAAGAAAACTTGATCTGGCTTGGCGGTACCGATGAATTCGAGGAAGGTATCTGGACCTGGGATAATGGCGAAGATTTCAAATTTAAAAATTGGGCTGAAAATCAACCATCGGGTGCTTCAGGGCACAACTTTTTGATCTTGGATAGTAAAACTGGAAAATGGGCAGATACCACTGATTTTTCAGGTAAAGTGAAAGGCTATATTTGTGAATGGAAAGGAACCGCTCCCAAGAGTGGGAAATCTAAATCCTCAAAGTAGCTTAATCCTTTTTATCTTTCACAAAAGCCGAGTGTTTTAAATCACTCGGCTTTTTTTTGGCCAGATTCATATTGGGCAATCCATGCTCTCGACCAATCCTGAAATTGGTCTTGTTCGATTTTCAACCGGGCCTGTTCCATCAAGCTGACGAAGAAACGTAAATTGTGAAGGGTCAAGATTACCCCGGCTAGGGATTCCTTTGCTTGAATTAAATGCCTGAGGTAAGATTTTGAAAATTGTTGGGAAGCAAAGCAATCGGTCTCTTCATCCAAAGGCGAATAGTCATCTTGATACTTCTGATTTTTTAAATTCATGGTTCCCCGGGAGGTAAATGCCATCCCGTGACGGGCCGCTCGGCTCGGCATAACACAGTCGAACATGTCTGCCCCCATCCCGATCATCTTCAACAATTGGGGAGGAGTCCCGACTCCCATTACATACCTTGGTTTTTCCCAGGGTAAAACTTTTGCAGTCCAAGATACTTGTTGTAGCATCTCCTCCTCGGTCTCCCCTACGCTTACCCCTCCAATCGCATACCCTGGGAAATTCATTTCTATCAATTCATCAGCGGATTGAATTCGTAGATCTTCAAACCTGCCACCTTGTACGATACCGAATAGATTCCTTCCTTCCACTTTTCCTTGGCCGAGGTTCCATTCCTCCCGGCACATCTTTGCCCATAAAGTAGTTCGGGAAACTGCTTTTTTCATCTGTTCCCGGGTGGCATCGGCTGGAGGGCATTCATCCAAGCACATCGCGATATCCGATTTTAATCCTTCTTGGATCTGCACCGCTTGCTTAGGCCCGAGGAAAATTTCACGCCCATCCAAATGAGATCGAAAACACACCCCTTCATCGGTCATTTTTCGTAAGCTTGAAAGACTGAAAACTTGAAACCCCCCGCTGTCGGTAAGCACCGGCCCGCTCCAGTTCATAAATTTTGACAACCCCCCAGCTGCTTCGACCACTTCCACACCCGGTCGAAGGTTCAGGTGATAGGTGTTGCCTAAAATGATGGGGCACCTTACCGTTTCATATAAATCTCTGGGTAAAACTCCTTTTATCGTCGCCTGAGTCCCAACCGGCATAAAAACCGGGGTAGGAACGACTCCACCAGGCAAACTCAAAGTACCCGATCTGGGACCATCGGCATTTCCATGCTCGAGAACAAAAGAGCTTTTCGGATTTTCTGAAATCAAATCGTTCACAGGATGTATTCAATACGCGAATTCTTTCCATCGGTAAACCAGAGAAAACTTGAACTTTGATCTTTAACTTGAATGATTTCAGCTGTGGATGCTTTAACCAAGACCAAATACGACATTATCGGAGATGTTCATGGACATCTTGAACTACTTACCGGCTTGTTATCTCTGCTAGGATACCAAGACAAGAATGGTTGCTTCTACCATCCTGAGGGCAGAAAAGCGGTATTTCTTGGAGACTTGATCAATCGCGGGCCCGACTCCCCCGGCGTCCTTCGTCTGGTTCAGGAGATGCATAACAAGGGGGAAGCTTTTGTATGCATTGGAAATCATGAATTTCGCATCCTCCAAGAAGTTGTAAATTCTGGAAGCCTAGAAAATAGAGAACTACTTCCCTTTCTTAACTGGATTCAATCCTGGCCTCTTTTTTTAGAATTCCCTGGCTTTCGAGCGGTTCATGCGGCTTGGCACTTTTCATCCATAAAGGCCTTGTCTGGGGTAAGCCTTGCAAGCGATTATTTTATCCGAAGCTCTTTAGAAAACGGATCCGTAACCCAAAGATCGATCCAGAACATCCTCTACGGAATAAGAGTTCATTTGCCCAAAGAACAGGAGATGAAAGACAGGTTTGGCATAGCCCGAAAAAAAGGAAGGATCAAATGGTGGCAGGATCCAGTCGGGAAGTCTTTTTCGGAATATTTGCTTTCCCCGATGTATCCAGCTCCTTCTGACTTATTTCCTGAAGCTAAGGAAGTGGAAGGAGTCGAACCATACCAAAAACCTGAACTTCCGGTTTTCTTCGGACATTACTGCCTTCCACCTGAAATCCCCAAGGTAAATGGGCAAACCGTTTGCCTGGATGGATGTGTAACCTGTGACAAGAAACTCTGGGCCTATTCCTGGAAGGGGGAATCCAGTCCAACATCATCCAACTTAATCTATTTCCCAAGAAACCCGATTCCTACTGAAAATTAAATCTCTGCATTGGAACGCCACGAAATTCAAGCATCATCCAGCGAATCCATCCCTTCGAGATGAGCCACGTCTCCCCAGCTTACCAAGTTCCATCCCTTCGCGGACTTTTCCAATCGGTTAATCGAACAATTAAGCAGGACAAAATTTCTTTCGGCATCCAGTGGAATATTTAAGGCATAGCGGAAAATAGCTCCTAAAAATCCACCATGAGTTACGATGCCAATCACTTTTCCGGGATGACGATGGGCGAGTTCTTCTAGGGTACCAGAACAACGGTCATAAAACTGATGATAACTTTCACCTCCCGGAACTTGATATTCCGGACCTGAATTTCGAAAGGCATCATATTCTTGAGGACGATCTCTTTCCATTTCTACTGTGGTCAGACCTTCTAGAACTCCAAGGTCTCGCTCTCTTAAGGATTCCATACATTCGGCCTGCCGTCCGGCAGGACCCCCAACTAATCGGGAGGTATGCTGAGCTCTTTCCAAATCACTGGTATAAAAATGATCCATCTCTTCATTCTCCATGCGAAGCCCCAAGGCCTCCGCCTGAGCTACTCCCCGACCACTTAGGGCCGAGTCCGCATGTCCTTGCCATCGACCACTTAGATTCCATTCGGTCTCTCCGTGCCTGATCAATATAATTTTGGTATGATTACTCATTGATTCAGACCTTAGCTGCTCAAATGATTCAGGTCAGCCCTAATCCAAAAAGTTTGCCAAAATTGTTCACTTTTATTGCTGAGGTTTCATATTGACCCCTCGAAAATGGCGAGATCTCAGGGTCAGATGCGAAGAAGGAATCAGCTCAAACTGGACTCCAAGAAGAAGAATGCTTTTTCCATTTAAAAGTTTTGAATAGTATGAGTTATACATGCCTGCTGTTTTTTTATTTTTTCTCGGATTTATTTTTACCGGTTGCTCAAGTTCAAACTTTCAAAACAAAAGCCTGATTGAGAAAGCGAAAATCTATGAGCAACGGGCAAAGACCAGTCAAAAACTTTCCGAACTTCAAAGATTTAGCCCACCCTACTTCAGCTCGATGGGAAATCAAGATTGGTACTCCTTACATGGTGAGCACATGCGCCGAGCATATCTGCGGGAAGCCAAACGCTACCGAAAGCTTGCCCAGCAAGCCAGAAACCAATACCAGAAAGAGAAAAATACCTCTTTCCCGGATTGATTACCTAATTACTTCTTAGGAGGAAAGTCTCGATACTTCCACTCCGGAGATCCCTTAGGTTCCGGAGCTATTGGACTTTTTCCCAGACCATAGTCCTGAGGTTGCATACCCAGGGAAGGCCAATGATTTTCATCCCGTATGAAGCCAAAAAAAGAGGGGTAAAAAGGATCAATGTACGCAACATCTGCATGCGCGGGTACGGATCGACCGGTTAAGAAATAAGCAGCATTTACCACCATTCTACGAAGATCTTCGCTTACAAAGTCGACTGAAGAACCGGCAGTCGTACAAAATGTGGTACCTTCGTTTCCATTCGGAGCTTGATAAGGGTGGAGCCATGCAAAGGGTTGCATCGGTTCATTCTTTTCATCCACAAAGGCAGAATCGGGTGCTAAAGATTCAGTAACGGCTGCACGCATCAAAATCGTATCTTGCTCGGTTAGCCTACGGATGCCATAGACATCTGAAGGGGCAAAAACATCGGTCACCCCCTTGAGAATTGGATGGGCTGCATTGCTGACCTCGATTATTCCTCTTGCTCCCTCCTTCTTATGTTTACCGTGGTGGTTGACCCAACCCTCTCCCATAATTAAGGGACCAAATTCACCATATTTAATTTTTCCTCCAAAATTTCCACCTCCGGTAAAAGCATGGGTCGAAGTACGAATCCCAATTACTGGTTTCCCGGCGTTTAAGAAATTGGTGATGTGCTTGGCATCTTCGTGGGTAGGTTGTCGAAAACGAGTACCAATGATGAGAAGATCCGCTCCATTCAAATGGTACCAACCACGCACCCCCTTTTGGTTATTTGGGTCGATATACTTCCCTTCCGAATCCCAAGAAAATAATACCTTACATTCAAACCCATGTTTTTGGGAAAGAATCTTGGCGAGCATGGGCATGCACTCTTCAGATCGGTATTCCTCATCTCCGGATACCAGAACTATGGTTTTATCCGAACCTGGCTTATCATTTCCGGGCAAATGCAGGATTTCATGATGCTCCGCAAAAACTTCGGAACATAAAAGAATCGAGAGAAGGAAGGAAAATTTCAACATATCTTTTTCTTTTTTGATTTTATTTTCTTACTTAATAAATCCAAGAGAGGATTTAGATCCAGAATAAGCACTCTTACTTTTTTCCACTACATAATTTCCAGCCTTGGTCATAAAACAACCGGAGGAAAAGAATACGCAGGATTGAATTAAGAAAATTTAGAAGTTTTAGGAATTTCATAGTTTGTGAAAGTTTTTACAGCGATTGTTATCAGGTTAGGGATAGTATCATCCAATTATTCTTACTCCTACAAGTGAAAACTTCGTAATTAAAACAAAAAAAGAACCAAAAAGATCATGGATAAAAAGCTCGCCAAGAAGGAATATCAGTGATATGAACATTCCATGTTCAAAAACATACCATTTAATCGAGTGGAGTGGGTGACCAGTATCTTTCTCATCTCCACGGCAATATTAACTCTTACTGCGGTGCCGTGGTACTTTTGGACTTATGGTTGGGACTGGTTTATTTTTGGTCTATTTATCTTTTTCTATTTAGCAACCGGGATGAGTATCACGGTGGGCTACCACCGTCTGTTTTCACACAAGTCATTTAAAGCAAAGTGGCCGGTTAAACTCTTTGTCTTGTTATTCGGCGCCGCTGCTTTCGAAAATGCTGCTATTTGGTGGAGTGCCGAACATCGCAAACACCACAAACATGTTGATACTGACGACGATCCCTATGACATTAGTAAGGGCTTTTTTTGGGCCCACATGGGATGGTTAATGTTCAAGTTAAAACCAGAACCTCCCTTGGATAATGTGGGAGATCTGAGAAAAGATAAATTAGTGATGTGGCAATACAAATGGGTCCATCTCATTTCCTTTATTGTCAGTTTTGGAGTGCCTGCATTGATCGGCTATCTCTATGCAATATCCACCGGGAATTTATCTCCCCTAGGGGGTACCCTTGGGGGATTATTAATTCCTGGAGTGGCACGTGTGGTAATGGTTCAACACGCCACCTTCTGCATCAATTCCCTTTGCCACATGATCGGTAAAAGACCCTACTCCACTAGCCATAGTGCAAGGGACAGCTGGATTGCTGCAATTTTCACGATGGGTGAAGGATATCATAATTATCATCACGAATTTCAATGGGACTACCGGAATGGGGTGAAACCGTGGCAACTGGATCCATCGAAATGGATCATCTGGACACTATCCAAGTTTGGAATGACCAGTGATTTGAAACGTGTACCCGACGAAAGAATTCTTCTTGCCGAGTCCAAGGAGACCAAGCGTCAAATAAATGACCAGATCTCTCTCTTTCAAGAATCCCTTTCCAATTCAGCCAGTGAATTAGTGGAACAAACCATTGCCTCTCTGGAACAACTGAGCGACCGCTTGAATGAGATCACCGGCGAGCTTCAAAGTGCAGCCAAGGAAAAAATTAACCTTTCCAGAACCAAGTTAAATGCATTAAGTCACGAACTTCGTAGTATGGTTTCAGAGATTGAATCCTTCGGCAAAATCTCCTTAGCTTCGGCTTAAGTTTATTTTACAGATTTAGAGGTAGCTTCCCCTGAGAATACCCGACCTTTTTTAACTGATCTGAAGAAGTAAAGATATCTTATAAATTCTTAATCTATTTATTTGTTCCTTCTTCGCTAATTGATATTTTATCCCAGAAGAACAGTAAGAATACACCAGCAATGACTCCTGCCATGATTGCGGGAAAGGTCCAGTACTCTTTCCACTGAGTCATGGTGGAAACTAGTAATTCCGGAGATAAACTCGTGGGTAAATCGACCGAAAACATCTGGCCGAGTTGAGAAAGAAAACTAAATTCCTCTTCCCCCCGAACTGATTTAATTTTCCCATCCATGGTATCAAATCCGGTAACTCCCCTACCCCAACTTGAAAAATCAAAGGTTAATCCGAAAAGTTTGGAAGGTACTTGGTAAAAAATACCGAAACATACCCCGTAACCAATATACATCCCCAAGCCCTGGGTGAAAAAAACCAGCATGCTCTGGGCCTGACTCCGGATGGTATCCGGTGCCACCTTATCGGTATACATAAATCCGGTGACAAAGAAAAAGTCGTAACAAATCCCATGCAGGGCAACCCCAAGAAAAATCATCCATTGTACTTGCTCCGGTGCTCCCAAGGCAAAGAGAACATATCGTAAGACCCAGGCCAGCATCCCAATCAAGATCATCCATTTTACTCCCAGCTTCCGAAAAAAGAATGGGATCAGAAGCATGAAGAAAATCTCCGACATTTGCCCAATCGCCATCGTCGATGCCGGTTGTAGAAATCCTGTATTACCCAAGTAATTACTCATGGTCCCGTAATAATATGCTAGGGGAATACAAATCAGCATGGAACAGATCATAAACACTGCAAAAGCGGGTCTTTTTAACAACCCGAATGCATCCAGCATCAACAAGTCACGAACATTAATTGGCTTCCCCTTAGCGGGAGCCGGAGTATGGGGAAGAAAAAAGGAAAAGATTCCCAGTAAAACCGAGGATATCCCGCTGAGATAAAACATTTCAAATTTCGCGGACCAGCCGAGGATTCCCACTACCAACCCCGCAACGATCCAGCCAATCGTGCCCCACACTCTCACTTTTGGAAAAGTCAGACGGTCCAGATTCGCAAAGGCGATCGAGTTAGAAAGGCCAAGGGTGGGCATAAAGCAGAGCATATTCAAGATCAGTAAAGTCACCATTAAGTCTCCATTCCCAGCAGCCATTACCGAAGGAACCAGTAAAAGTAAGATTCCACCGACCACAAATAATACCGCCATCACGATTTGAGAGGGGAAAAAGCGATCCGCGATTAAACCAAGAAACAAGGGAGCAATCATGGCCCCAAGGGGAGCGGAGCCATATGCCGAACCCGCAAAATCTCCAAATTCATTACTTCCCAAACATAAACCAAGGGTCGCAAACCACGCACCCCAGCTAAAGAATTGTAAAAACATCAAAATACAAAACCGGAAAAGGGAATTCTTCATGATCAGATGCTATTTTTCTTTCTTTGCACCTAGCAATCAGAAAAAAAAAGGCTCTTTGGAAAGACTGGAAAAATTGGGCTCGAATCTAGTACCCGTCCTCAATTTCTAGCTCTTCTCCTCCAAAGAAAACAATTTTTTCCAAAACCCGGCCAACTTCGGAATAATACATCCATACCCCATGCTCCTTAGCCAGGTTAAACCCTCCTTGTTGCGATCGAAATCCATTCTCATACCACCAGGTAAAGATTCCCACTTCTTGACCATCCAGATATTGTCCCTCACTTGCGTGCTTTCCAGAATCATACCACTTTTTAAACTTCCCATGAAGTTTACCTTCTTTGTAGGCACATTTCCGGTTCAAATTCCCATTCTCAAAATATTTCTCATAGGGTCCATGTTTGATCCCGTTTAGAACTAGGTATCTTTCCTGCAATTCTCCATTTCCATAGAGGCTTTTGATACCCCCGGAAAACAGAATATCCACCCCCTTTTGGTATACCATACCATCCTCTTTAAATTCCAAATCCTGCTTGTTAACCCATTCCGTGTTATCCAGATCGGCTTCAATTTCTTGAATTTCGACATCTTCAACCACTACTTCATCTGGATTAATCCCGGACAAATCGTCCTCTTCCTTAAAGGCATCGGAGGTATTGTTGGACTCGACTACTTCTTCCATAGGTCCACTCGGACAACCCATCAAGAAAAGAATAGAGATAAGGGCAAGGTATCGCATACCTTTTGATGCAAGCAAACTACTGAATTTAGTCAAGCAAAGCTCTTACTAGCAGCTTAGATTGATTCGTTAAACATTCACACCTCGCGGTATCCTTTGGAGCTCGAGATTTGGGTGGGGAAGTTCACTTAATCTTTATTATTAGCCTTGGTTCGATTTTGAATCTCGATGGTATAGGACTCGGCTTCTGCAATCTGCTCCTTAGTCATTTGATTTGTTACAATTTCCAGGTTGCATTTTGCCATTTCGAAACCGTTCGCTGTTGCAAGTCTCAGCCAAGCACAGGCTTCCATATAATCTTGAGGCACTCCTTTTCCATCGTCGTACATCAATCCAAGGTTGTTCTGAGGAACAGCATCTCATTTGCCAGCCTTTTAGCTCGCTCAAGCTCTATCTCTTCTCCACAGCCAACTAATCAAAAGTGCTAAAATTGAAGCTAAA
>CESW01005905.1_pt1 | contig 12240 bp, 17 predicted proteins | sample 531171 | NCBI WGS metagenome assembly CESW01 (sample SAMEA2621859, study PRJEB7988) | marine metagenome | biome: marine biome (ENVO:00000447); feature: surface water layer (ENVO:00002042); material: "saline water (ENVO:00002010), including plankton (ENVO:xxxxxxxx)" | depth 5 m
GCATCCGCCCTCTACTAAAGCACGCAATGTTTTGCCGGCCGGCGTTTCAAGGACTTGAATCTTACCCATTACTTTATTGCCTTCCATCCAGATTTCATTGACTTTGTGAGATACTTTTTCAAGCGATACTTCAACCTTGTCAGGATGATCTAGCTCGCCTAAAGCTCTGTTTTGTTCAACAAGTTGTTGATACTTTTTGACTTCTCTTTCAAGGACTGGTCTTGTATAGACACGACCGTTACCGTTTAGCGTTTCGCACATTTGCATAATTCCAGAAAGGATCATACCGCCTTCTGAAACAAACCGCTTTTCAGCTTCAGTTAACAAATCTTGACAAACTCCGCCTTCGCAAAGTTCGTAAAATTCTCTCAATAATTTTTTACCCATAGTTAAGACCCTTTGCAGCAACGTCTAACTGGTTGAAGCATCCACTTGTTTGTCCAAGTGGCAGGACTCTGGGTTTGCGTGTTTGTGTTCATGTTTAATTCCCTCATCTCCAAAAATCATATTAAGCACATATGATGTTCCTGATGATAACCATCCCATAAGGAAAAAATTGGTTACCGTCACATCAAAGTTAAATAGTTCTGTGAATGGAGAAAGCAGCAATAAAAACCACCCTATGTGAAAGCCCATACACATAGGACAATTAAATAGTTCTCCTAAACGGCCTTCTTTGGGGCGAATGTTTTTAAAAATTTTACCGTATACTACTATTTGTGTTAATCCATATGCACATAGTATAAATGTTATTAGTTCCATTAATTCCTCAAATAGTATACATATAGTTATAGGCGTATGGGTCACGTATATACCCGGGCCTAATTGAACCCTTTTCTGCAGCTTGTGGGACTTCACCAAGCTCTGTTGAGTATTCCTTATCAGGATCTAACGTGTGATTATCGTCCATAGAAACAATCGCCTCTACTTGTTCAAAGTAAGGTCTTTCTTCTTCAATAAAATTGTGTATATTAATCAATGCCATTTTGGCGGATGACGCATCGGGATCTGTGGATTCTTCAAGTGTTGCCTCGAAGGAACCGTAGAAAGCGCCGGCTTGGACACTCTCAGGAATGACGATTCCCTTTTTTCTCAAGCAAGCAAACAATCTATTTTGTGCACCATACACTAAGTCAGTCATTGTTTCTTTTGGAAAAGCAACGACCTTCTTTTTATTTGGAGATAATACAATATCAATATCTCCGTGATCAAAAATCATTAAATCACCGTTTAGCGAACGGCGTAAGTCAAGCTCTAATCTAACTTTCTTTTGATTAGACTTTTTACCAACCTTAATGATTACCGGCATCACCAATTTCCTTTACAAGTTGTTGAGTCTTTAAGACTGTCAATAATAAGTTATCGTCAATTTCTGTAGCCTGAAAAGAACTAAGCTTTTCACTTATTAAATCACGACGACCATCAAGCTGGCTATCTGGAATCGAAGCAACAGTCTTCCTAAGTCTAGTTAATTCTTCATTGAGAAACATTTTAAGCTCGACTGCATTGTCAACAAAAGAAGCGATATAGTGGTTTAACAATTCTTTTTGTTCATCAAGTAGCTCATCAGAGTATTTCTGGTTAAACTTGTTTACAAAAGTTGTTAGAGTAAGAGTGTCAATTTCAGTTTCAGTTTCTAATTCAACACTCTTTGACATATCTTCAATTATTTTATTTTCTAACATAACCTTATTTTTTGGTGTTGTTTTTATATTAAAGATCTGGTCAATGGTTGCTAATGTTTTATAGTTTGGCACAAAATTATTAAATACAGTTGGGTCAAGCTCTTTGTTAATATCATTGATAAGTTCAGTTTGCTGCTTAAACAATCCGTGTGGATCAATTAGACGCGCAGAGATGTTAGCTTCTTTTAAAATCTTTTCACAAGTTTCAATTGGAAGACTTTGATTTTCATATAAAGACTTATAGCAATCGAGATGTTGTCTCAAATAACTACCGGGCTTAAAGTGTTTCTTCACAAGTGATACAGCAATATTTTTTCTTTCAGTGTCATTTTTAATAATCGCTGCTGTTATTTCTTTTACTAGCGATTCAAAAACAAATGCCGTATTTCTTTTTTTATTGTGTTTCATCTTTTTGCTCCGTCAATAGTTTATTTTTCTTTTCTAAAACATCAATTAATGATTTTACAGAATTATTCATCTCAAGAATTTTTTGTTCTTCGTCTAATTCTCTATCAGAATATATAGATGTTTGTTCTGTAAAAACTCCTCTACCCAATGATCTTAACTCTGGATAGCCTAGATTATTCTTTCTCATAGTATTGGTTTCCGGTGTAGCAATCGACCCATACGATTGAGATCTTTTACCTAATGGTCTCTTATCATTGGTGCCATCCTTTCTTACGTAAGTACTCTTATCATACACACTCAACTTTTTTGATGGACGTGAGCCGGGAGGTACTGCCAGTAATGGTGAATCATCTCCTGTATCATCTGGCGCTGGTGTTGTATCTGTTACATCTGCTGCTGGTATTTCGGCCGGGCCTCCGCCAGCAGCATCACCCGCATCATCGCCAAGATCTAAGTCACCACCTCCAAGATCACCACCTAAACCGCCACCAAGGGCATCACCGCCACCACCGGCAGCACCTGCGGCGCCTTCGGCAACTTGTTGTAGCGATGCATCATGTTTACGGTCGTAATACATTTCACGTTGATTGCGTACAAATTCTTCGTGATTGATACCAAAAATATTTTCAGACACCCAGCGGCGTGAGAAGTAACCTTCAGTGGCCGATGCTGCAATGTCAAACTTCGCTTTCCAATGCTCAATTTCTTGTATCTCTGCAATCTTCGACGGGTTGTTGAGTGAGAGCTTGAATGAAAGCAGGTCATCGCCGCGGAACCCAAGTGTATAAAGATGAATAATCCCTATCTTCTCAAGCTCAGATATAACAACTCTCTGCAATCTCTGGATAGTTCTAGCAAAACGAATATCTTTTTGCGCTAATGTTGTTTTATCTTCGGTCGCTCCCTCGCCCATCGTGAGATATGACTGAGGTATCTTAAGCGCTGAGAATAACTTATCGCGTAAATATTTAACATCATCAATTGCTGTAATATTTTGGGCCCCTGCTAATGATACAATATCGGTTTGTGAGCCAGCACGGACTGGGATATAATAATCTTCTTCGATACTCATCGGGTTGTAACGCAAATCGACGCGGCCAGTGTCAGGATTGACAACAGAATTTCTTTTAAGTTGAGTAACTACTTTTTCCATATACTGTTCAACTTCATTTGGAGGAATAGCACCAACATCGATCTTAAACACACGTCTCTCTGACGAACGTACAACACGGTAGGCCATCATTGCATCCTCCATTAGAGTAAGCTGACGCCAGATACGACGTGAAGGCTCAAGAATAGAAGTTCCATAAGGTGCATACTTGTCGTTACCTAATACTCTGAAATGTGCAATTTGCCAGTTTTCAAATGTTAAGCCAGCCGAGTTCCATTGATATTGCACATAATTAGGGTTTGTGGCATCCTGCCCTTCTAATCTCTCAACTTCTTGTGGGGGGAGTGAGATAGCAGACTGTACTCCGTACTTATCATCGATGTCTAAGTACAGGACAAAATCACCGTACTTACACATTGTTCTTGACCAACCAAACAAGTTGTATTCTACGTTAAGAATATTCTCATACAAGATTGCCAACACGGCTCTTAACTCTTCATTAGGGCAACTAATATTTAGCATTGGTCTTAAATCAGAATAAGTTGTCATTTCATCTGCATAGATATCAAGAGTTGATGCAATTTCAGGAGTGTATTCCATTTGATCAAAATCAACGTAGCGCTCCGAACGACGTTGATTGGCAATTGCATTAGAGCCAATCTGATCTAATGGACTGTAATGAGTCTTCTTAAATTGTTGCCCAGATGCAGTTTTAAACCTTGAAGAAAATTTATCAAGGTGCTGTCGTCTAATTCTACGTCCTGATTGAGAACGATAATTAATTATAGGACCAGAGAATAATCTCGTCAAAGACTTAAATAATTGAGATTGATTATTTCTGGGATTGTTTTTATTGTCGGCCATTTATTTTCTCACTTTATAATCCAATTAAATTGGTTGTAAATTCTTTTTGCTTCGTCTATTTTATCAAATGATTCTTTTTCTTTGTATCCAATCTGTCCTTTTATTTGTGTGTTCATAGTAGTTCTGGATGTAATAATTGCATTCGCAAAAGCTTTCTGATAGTTCAAATCTCTTGCGCTGTTTTGTATTGCAGTGTCTCTCACCCAACAAGCAATCGCTAATGCCATTATCAAATCATCATGATAACCTTTCATTGCTTGTGGTCTACCATTCCTCCAAATAAAGGTTTTCATCTCATTAATGGTGCGAGACGAATATACCGTAATTAGTTTATTTCTGATAAACTCTTCTAATTTCGCTACTATAAGAGGTCGAGTCTTAGAAGACGTTGTAAAACCGGGCACTGCAGAGTTTCTATATTCAGCTTGGTGTTGCTCAATATATTCGTGTGTTGACTTAATAGAGTGATACAAGTTTGGATATCCAGCATCTAATAATTTATCTAACACTGAATAACCAACATTGTTGTTTTCAACAACAAGCATCGCATTACCAAACTCTCTACCAACTTGATTTAATATATTTGCATACATATCGAGTGTTGGCTTGCCTTGATATTCGCCAACAACTTGCAAAGTTTCTAATTTTATCATATGAAAAGTTGAATAATCAGCACCATCACCACGAGCTACATCAGCGACCATAAGATAATTACAGCTTGGATCATACTCTTCCCAAATCCAAAAGTTTCTATCAAAACCAGTTCTATACTTTGGTTCACATACATTGCTAAGCAACCACTCCATACAATCTGGATCAATCACAGTCTCCCCAGATGTGTTGAAATTACATTCTAATTCTTGGGCAATCTGTCGTTTAGACATATTTTTAGTTTCTTTCTTGTACCATTCTTCATCTCTATCAGGATGAACGTCCCATGGTAGTGTTGTAAGGTTAAAATTATTTGCCCCACTCTCAGCATCAACACAATTTTTATGAAACCAATTACCAACACCGTTGGGTGTAGACAGAGCAATACATCGCCCACCGGTTGACAGTGTAGGATACAGACCAGTCCACAATTCTTCCAAGCCCTCAATGTGTGCTGCCTCATCAAGAACAAGCAATGACAATGCCTCAGAACGACCTGCATCTCCAGATGTTGAGGCAGCCTTAATAGAAGAGGCATTTGATAACTCAAATGATGTGCGGTTGTCAACAGAAATAGTGGCTATACGAATCCACTCTGGCAAATTCTTCATAATGCTTTTAACCTTTTTAACAAGATTACCAGCAGTTGCAAACTTAGTTGCCATAACAAGGATTGACTTATCTTTATGAAAAAGCATAAGCCAAGAAATATATCCGGCTGTAATAGTTGAAATACCCAACTGTCTTGCTTTTAAAATAATATTAAAACGATAATCGTTAAAATCATTTAATAGTGTATCTTGAAAGTCATATGTATCAAAAAGGATTAGCCCGTGCATCGGATGTGATATACGGGCATAATTTTTCAAGAAGTATGCAGGGTCTTTACCGCACTTTAATATTTCTTGAAACTTTTGTTTTTTGGTAAGTTCAAAACTCATACATCCCTAATCATTGTACGAATCATTTCTTGTAGTGCAGACAAATCAAAATCTTCTCTAACAGGACCAAGTGTGATTGGAGACCTTCCATCGTCACTTGGATCGCCATATAATGAGGGTGGCTCAGGTTCATCATCTTGCATTTCTACACCCGGTAGTCTAGAGAAAACAGATTGAAATAACTCTGCCACATCGTCTGGGTCCATACCCTGAACCAAATTAGCTATCTTATCCTGTATTGAATCAGATCGTTTTTGCATTGATGCTGTTTGTCCATCATTTCGATCTCTGGGCATTTCAAGCTCTCTACGACGCCTATACTCATCGTCACCAATCATTCGCCTAATAAGCTCTTCAGCCTCTTCACTATACTCAGTAATATTTTCTTCTTTCATATATTCTTCTAGAATAATTTTACGAAGTTGCTTTTTAGTAATCTGCATTATCTTACTCCTTCTTTCTGGTGTCATTGGATGGGCGCTTCCCGCCATCACCAGTCCAGCCACCTTGGGACATAAAGTCTTGCCAGTAGGCATCAGGTGCTTTTGAGGCATCTTCATTATTCATTGATTCATCTAAGCCACCTACAGTAAACTGTTGTACTGCTGTCAAAAATGTACGCACGTTGGACACATTCTCAACTCTAATATCTGGTTCTTCGACTTCGGTAAGTGTTACAGAACTACCTGTAATTTTACGATATTCCTTCTTAAGAAACTTGACAACCTCAGACATAATCCCTGTGATGTCGTCTTCAAAACCGTTTTCGTGAACTTTCTTTAAATGTACTTCCGACATGTATGTAAGGTGCATAATGTTGCCTGCAAACCTAACATTAAAGCCATCAATAATGCGTCTATCTAAAATAGGATCGCCAGCCTCACGCTGCAAGCCTGCCTCAATGGGTTCGTTGTTTTCATCAAGAGCGCCGTCATAAACATTAGCTGCTGCTTGGGAAAGTCCTTGTACTATTTCGTATACTGTTGCCATTTTAATTATCCTTTTTTAAATTTGGTCTCCAACCATTTTTCCAACGCTCTTCTCTATCTTCGACATATTTTATGTAGCAATTATTACAACACTCAAATTTGACTAAACAGACATCATCCATCGAAGTCTTTGGAAACTTTCCACAGACAGGACAATTTTTACGCGGTTCTTTATTAAGTAGTTTTTTGCTTACCTTTATACCATTTACATCAATTTTATCTTCCCATTCAGAATTTTTGGATGTCTTAGCGTAAAATTCTTTCATTTGTTGAAGATATTCTTTTTCCTTATCTTCATCCCAAAATGCTTTGGGATTTGCGATTGCATCATCGCCATACTTTTCTTTTATGGCTTTCTCAATAGCAGCGATTTGATTAAGATTTTTATTCTTCATTAAATACCTTATAAGCACCGTATGCACTCGCAGTGCCAACAGCGACACCTCCAGCAAACCACCACCATTTATATTTTGGTGCTGTTTTCTCTAGAGAGTTTACAAGTGCTTTTATTTCCTTGTCTTTCTCCATTATAAACAAGTCGTATTCTTTTGTTAAAGCATTGTGTTCTATTTTTAAATTCTCTAATTTAAATTCGTATTCTTCTCTTAACACTTTGAGTTCATACTCTGTTTTTATCTCGCAAGAGTATAATGCTATATCATAACTTGACAATACCTTTGCCATCGCATTTTCATCAAACAAGACACCGGCAAAAGGTGCTGGTGCTTTGTATTCCAACACTGTGAACTTTGCGGGCTCGGTAGCATTAGCAGCCATCGTCAACAATAGTAATAATTTAAGGAACATATTCGATACCAAACTTAGATTCTATATCTTTAATTAGTTCTTCTCTATCACTATTAAACTTATTCCTGTATTTGCCAGCTTTGTCTTGTCTTAGTTCGTCTATCATATCAAGAGCATCTTCGTAATCTTTTTCTATTTCGGCGATTGATTCAAGATGACTTTCCATAAGCAATTGCTTTTCTTTAATCTCTTGCTTGTGTATTTCTTTAAGACCTTCAATTTGTGATTGTGCAGATTCTATTTGTGTCTTATATGTTTTCTGCATTAGATTGTAGTCATACCTCGTCTTAGCGACAACTACGATTGCTAATACAACTATTAGTATTTCTTTCCAGTGTGATATAACAAACTCTAAAATTTGTTTTCTAATCATTGTAACCTCGCAATCTAGAGATGCCATCAATAATGGTTTGGCCCCCGATATAGATTGCTGAAATAATCACCCAGTCTTCGCTAGTAACATGTCCTGCTAGTGTTAAGCCAGTTGCTGCCAGCCAAACCATTAATTTACGTGATGTAAGCTTGGCTAACCAAGTGTCTAAAAATGCTTGTGCTTTTACCATATTATACCTCTATACAGTTTCAGTAGTTTCGCTTGGAGGTGTGGGGCTGGTAGTCGTGGTGATATCTGCTGAGTCTGGCAATTGACCTTTTATTGTTTCTGCCATTTTATTAACTGCTGCAGCTAAACCACCCATTGCAAGGGCAGATATAATTGCTGGTTGTTCAGCCATCTTTTTCATAACATTAAATAACAACTCAACATTTTCAGGTGTTAATTGTTCAAGTCCTTCTTCAAGTTTGCTCTCATTGGCATCACCAACATTTGCATAAAGTGCAGCTAAATAATCTTTTACTGGGCCATCTGTGCAGCCAACTTTTGAATTGTCTTCTTTTTTGTAAACGCACTTTCCTTTAGAGTAATAGCCTTCAGACAGTTGTTCACCCCTCATATAATTTAATACTGAACTAAGGTAATCTTGCGACTTAGTAATCTTGGATTCAACCCACTCTTCAAGGTTAGTGTCGTCTCCAATCATATCTTGTAGCATCAGTGCAAGTTCCGCTGTTCTGCCAAGTTGGCTGCGAGCCATTGAGCCTTCACCATAACCACCTTCGTCAAGAGAATCAATTTCCTCTTGTATAATTTGTTTAAGTTCGGAGATAGTAATTTTCATTTTTTAAAATCCACCTATAGATGTCATCTTTGCATTGATCGCAGGATCTGTTAATTTAAATTCAGCAAACGATGCTCTGATAGATTCTTCATCCGCATCTCCGCCATACCATTGAACAAACTTTTCAGTTGCGTTTAAGCCTTCAAGAAACTTACCACCAAGTCCTGCTTGCTTGCAGATGCCCTCAAAGATCTCTGCTACAGGAGAATCTTCCTCTTCAACCAAAACCTCGACAACCTCTTCACTAACTTCTTCAGTAACCGTTGAGGTTTTTCTAACTAAGGTAGTCCATAAACTTTTTAACCAATTCATTTTATTTCTCCTTCATTCTTTAATGCTTGATGTATGGCCTGAATAACACCATCATTAAGGTGACTAAAAACGGGAGGGTCTTTTTTGGCATCCTCGGCTGCAGCGATAATTTTTTCTGCAAGCTTGTCTCTTGCTTGACCAACAGTTAATATGCCATAACCGGAGATCAAAATTTCACGCTCCATATCTTGTTCTTCTGTTACTCGTTTTCGTTTATTGTATAATTCTAATGCTTTCTCAGCATATAACTGCTGGTTTGATTCATGATCTTCCGCATTCATTCTAGCATAATCATCAGCTTGTTTCTCTGCTTCAGGGTTGTTCTTCAGCCATTCAAGTGCTTTTTGAACATCACTCTTTGGTTCTTTGGCGCGCATTGCGCGGACCTTTGCTTGATGTGCTTTTTTTTGTGCAGGTGTCCTGTTTCTTGCATCGCCGGAAAATCCAGAACCGCCTGAGCCATCAGGGTCTTTGGAGCGCTCATCTAATACTGACTCGAATTCTTCTTTAATAATTTCTTTAAGTTGTTGTTTTGTGATTTTCATAGTATAACCTTCTATTAGTACTACTAACACTAAATAGTTTCATTTATAGTAAAAACTAATTTTCAGATGTAGCCCATATTATATTTTTAAATTTCTCGGGCTGTAAACCATAGTAGTTAGTTTTCCACTCTGACTGCTCAAAAAAATCTAAATTAATCCAATCATCTCTAAACTGCCAAAGTTTCTCTGCCTCTTCATCCCATTTTTTACTTAAAACAAAAGATTCGATTTCTTGTTTTTTAGTTTGCACAGTATCATAATCAAACCCATCCCACTCATAGTGAAAAACCTCGAAGACACGACCAGAACGATCTACAAAATCTATACTGACATCTATACCCCATTTTGGTTGCATGTTGATAATTTTCCAAAGCATTGGATTCGCGCCAGAGTATTTTATCAGTTGTTCACGAGCTTCGCCTGAGAACGACTTTCTTTCAAATAATTCACAGTGATTAAAATGTGCGCCACTATTTTTATCCCACTTCATCCACGGCTTATGAATGACCCAATCTTGCCTTCGTAAGTTAATATTGTAATCTGAAACATTTGCATATGCTCGTTCGACTTCTGTCAGATGATAACCATTCTGATCAAACAAGCTAGCGCAGTTAGGATCTAATAATATATCAGGATCTATTATGGGTTTTGTCCAAAAACCATCTGTGTCAAACAAAGATTCTAGAACAACTATTTCGTTCATTTCTTGTATTGCTAATCTATTTCCACAGGGGAATCTAAGATATCTCGTATTTGTGATATTAGTTCTGGACCACGATAGTGCGAAATTCTACCAGACTTCATAGCACTATCCAGTATATCTTTAATGGCATTAACTTTGTTCAAAGCTTCCATCCCTTCTGGTGTAACACGCTCAGATACCGATGCAAGTTCTTCTTTGATGATCTTTTTAAGTTGATTTTTTGTAATCTTCATTGAGTAAGTTCCTTTTATATTTCAGGCGGGCGTTGGCCCGACGATTCGGATTGAGACATTTCTTTTAATTGTTCCATAAGAGACTCAAATACATGCGCCACACTTTCATCTAGTTCAACTGTAAGAGCAGCAGTGTCGTCGGCATCCTGTTTTTCTATTGCCAGAAGTAGCCGTTCGGTAATATCCTTGCAATCTTTATCATTGTGAACAGCATCGTTGACAATTTGCATCAAAGACTTAGCCTCTTGTTTTGACATATTCGTCTGGTCCACAATTTGACTAATGCTGTCGCGGATGCTATTTTGGGCTACTTGTAGGGGATCTTCTTTTTTACTAAACATGTTAAAAACTCGCTTCATCCACTTTGGCATTGCAATTTTTGCTTTTATTGACGCCCACGCAAAAGCGCCGGCCAACATAAGAGGGATTGCACTGGTAGACAAAAAGAAGGCCACTCCTGTTGCGGTAGTAGCATTTAACGCTGCAATGTTTAGTGCTGAATAGGCGGCCGTCGCAGAAACTGCTACTAAGGCACCCCAAGGTCCGATTGCTTGAATTTTACCACTAACACCTTCGGGGCCTATTTGAAACTGGGAGCTAGCTTCTCTTAACATTTTTTGCCTCTGGGCATGCGTGCGGGCACTAGTTTCGTAAAATACCTCAACGCAATCTCTTGTGACCGTCTCGTTTAAAAAATAACGAGGGTCAATTCTTTTTATGTTTTTTCTGATCGGCATTTTAAATCTCCTATGTTGCTAATCCATTCATACTTAGTATCGCAATCAAGCCGGGCACATTTTTTCTGACATAAACACCAGAAAAAAGTGTCTCGCATCGACCGCCGACATAAGCGATTGCCGACTCGATATTCTTGCTAACTCTTGGGTCAGCTACCATCTCTTCTGACACAACCAGCACCAACGAACCTGCTGCGGCCTTGCCCTTGGGTGGAGGACAAGCAGAACGATTCATGCAGTTGTGGAGGATCACCGATCCAAGCTTTCCAGTATTTGGATCTTTAATCATAGTTGAGCCCATGAAGGCACGACCGTCATTGCCCAGACAAGTTTCTAAGTCCTTACTATCAAAAGACTGGATCGGTGAATCCTCATTGGAGAGTTTCAAAACTTGGGCTAATGACTTTGCAAATTGTGTGTTGGCAACTGGATACATACCCAGCATACCAATTCTACCACGAAGTAATCTTGTTGCTCGTTCGTTATCAAGGATGATGTGTGGGTATTTCGACACATCATTCGCAAGAGCGAGAGCATTTCTAGCTATTGTGGGGTTCAGGTTTTCTTGTGCTGTTGGCCAAGATGTAACATATACTACTTGTCCAGAAGCTTGAACAGAGCGAAGGTACCGCTCAAACACAGGATGAAGAGCAGTGACACTACTACCGGTCCCACCGCCACCACCAGCAAGGACGAATAACCAATCAACTTTCCCCAGTTTGATGCGGAGAGCATCTTCAACAATCGCTCCATTTTGTGTTAATACCTCTTTTCCATATTCTACATTTTTACCAATACCGTCAGCATCGGGAATGAGGACAACATGATCCTCTTCAACATTCTTAGGAATGTCTTTGCCTGTTGTGTTAACAAGCAATGTTTTGTTGAAGCCAAGCTCAATAAAAGCATTGGCCATTTTGTTTCCACCACCACCAACACCAACAAACCCCACATTAATAGATGATGGGGCTGTGTTTTCGGGCAGTAAATCTTCATCAGAGTATTCCATCTGTAGACCAAAGTCTTCTACCATTCCAAAGTCTTCTGCTTCTACCTCTTCGTGATAGTGGTCTTTC
>CESW01036430.1_pt1 | contig 12236 bp, 7 predicted proteins | sample 531171 | NCBI WGS metagenome assembly CESW01 (sample SAMEA2621859, study PRJEB7988) | marine metagenome | biome: marine biome (ENVO:00000447); feature: surface water layer (ENVO:00002042); material: "saline water (ENVO:00002010), including plankton (ENVO:xxxxxxxx)" | depth 5 m
GCGGCCATCATGCACCATGGGACCATAAACCTCATCGCTCACCAGCCAGGCATCGGTACCTGCCATCGCAGACGCCAAGGCGTCAAGCATGGCAGGGGTAGTCAGTTGGCCAGTAGGATTGTGCGGGCTGTTGAGAATGACCATCCGCGTTCGAGGCCCCACTGCATCAGCAAGTCCCTCCGAATTCATGTTGCCAGACTCATTGAGAAGAGGCACACGAACCACAGTGGCGTGCTGCAATTCAGCAACAGGGGCGTAGAGGTCATAACAGGGGTCTTGCACAATTACCTCGTCTCCCGGTTGGAGCAAAGCGGTCATTGCAGCAAAAATCACACTTGAAGCACCAGCACCAATGGTGATGTCGGTGATGGCATCGTAATCGGCACCGACGTGGTAGCTCCCTGCTAGCCATTGCCTCAAGGCTACATTTCCTGGCATGGGCGCATACTGGTTGTGTCCGGCTTCAATCGCCTCCGCGACTGCTTTTCGCAGCGCAGGAGGTGTTTCGAGGTCAGGGAAACCCTGGGCGACATTTAGAGCTCCGCATCGCATTGCCAGTTCCGACATTTCCGTAAAAATGGTCGTCCCAACTTTGGGCATTTTGGATGCAGGCATTCGCGGTGAAACCTTGTTCATCGGATGACAGCGAATTTGACGACTGCTCCTTCTTTGCCATTTTGATCCGTGGCAAAGGCGAGGTACACCCCATAGGGTGCACGGCCGCCGTCGTCCATCATTCCGTCCCATGTTGCACGACCGCCATTGCTCCGCAACTCTGCAATGCGACGCCCAGTTACATCCGTGATGTGCACCGTGCTCTGGTAGGCAAGTCCGTCAATAACAATGGGGCCTGAATGATGGGCTCGAATGGGGTTGGGCATGACCCGGACTCCTTCCATTTCACGGTCCCAATTGGTGGCTTCTCCCCTGTAGGATAACAATCCTAAAGCCGTGCCGATGTAGACCTCACCTGAGCCGTAATCCATGGCGATGTCCTGAATGTTGTTGGACGGGAGCGGACTGTTGTCCACGGTAAAGTGGTGGTCGGTGGTCAAGCCATCTGCCGCGAGGACGTACACTCCTGAACCTGATGTCCCTAACCATTTTCGATTTCCAGCATCAATGATGATGCTTTGGATGACTTCGGTTTCAAGCAGGTATTGAAGGTTGCCGTCTTGGGAGATGAGGATTTGGCTTGCAGAAACGTCTTCTTCAAATGCAGTTGAGCTTTGGTAAAAAACGCATGGGCCATTCGCCGTTCCTATCCATATTTCTTCATCCAAATCCTCCTCAACGCAAAACACATCGTTGGAGGGCAAACCTCCCTTGCCTTGAGCTGTGGTGAGAATGGTCCAATTGTCGTCTGCGGAGATTGTGGGAGTGCCTGCAGGATCGTACACCAATACCCCCTCTCCTCGAGGCAAAACCACCCAGACGAATCCATCTCGAGTAACTTCTACGTCGCCAAACAACAGCGATTGGCCTTCCTCGCCGAGATTCATGTTTGTGGTTTCTCCATTCGGAGTCAAGACGTGAAGACAATTCGTCGTCCAAGGCGTTGTAAACCAAAGGTTTCCATCGGTGTCGAAGTCAAGGCCGCTGACTGCCGATCTGGGCGAACCACCCACTTCCGACAATTCAATGCTCGAATTGCTCGCGTTGAGGACCCTTACTACTTCTCCTTCTCGCAATTCCAAGAGGCCCTCTTCATAGGATGAAAACACCACATGGGACGGGTCTGTAGGGTCAATGCTGACATCCATAATGTCCTTGATGTCGGCAATGTCATTGGCGCTTTCTGGGAGCACAGGGACATTCCAAGAGCGGTCACGAAATTGAAAGAGTCCATCCGATTGAAACGCCGGTGTCCAAGAGGCACTCACCCCTCCGGTAGCCACCCAAAGATTGTCATTCCAACAATCCATTTTTCGAACTGCGGAATTTGGCGGCCCTAGCGGTTTGTTGGTTCGGGTGGGGATGCTTGAATCAGAGGGTTGTGGTGTCCAGGTCACGATGCCGCCCACGGTGCTCGCAAGCCAAACCCGGCCCAAGACATCGCCTTCGGCGATGGCAAGGTCCTGCACATTTGCAAATTCGGGGAGAACCTCATCCATCGATTCAGCTTCACCCTCCGCATTCCAACCCCAAACGTGACAGCAAGAAGCCACAATTAAGCCCTCTCTCCTTGTCCCATCTGGGGCAAGAATCCAGGGGCCATCATCCATTCCTCCGTACAAAAGACCATTTTCATCCCACCCAGGCATTACTTCCCAAAACCCGTCATCTGTGCCTCTCCAGACCACAGCAAAGTTGCTGTCGGGGACCTCTGTAACCATCCACCAAAACCCAGCATAGCGATGGAGGTCGAGAACCGGGCCTAAGTTTGGCCCCAATCCCCAAAGTTCCCAGCGATCGGGGTTCGCAAGAAAAGGGTCAGACTTTGGAGCGGCCAAAACACCCAAGTCTGTCCCCACCAGCCACTGTCCTGCAAACTCCAAAAGGCATCGGGCATTGACAGGGACTTCGGCAGGGGTCAAACTCCACGTATCTGCAATTTCTTGTTTGTTGAGATCGAGCACAATCACCCCCACTGCTGATGAGAGGTAAGCGAAATCGCCGAAAATGTTGATTGCATTGATGCGCTTGCTGCCGACGATTTGTGCAATGCGTAAATCAGGAATGTTTGTGACCCCTGCATTGTCACGCAAATCAATTCCACCGTCGTCGTATGCGATGATCCATTGGTCTCGGGAACGGTCGTATCCGAGTGCGGAAGGATTGCTTTGGGAAAGGCCCTGACCCTTGACAAATCTTGATACCTCGTACGTTGCGGTATCGACGGTGAACAACGCGTTGGGTGTTCGTGCGACAACCTCGCCATTGGCGACAACGACTTCAGTTGCCACCCCATATGGAAAGTGGTCACGCCAGCTTGAAACCTCGTATTGTCCCATGGCACATGCACAGAACATCAGGGCAGATAAACTGACAAGTCCCTTTGTCATCAGGCGAAGAAAACGGATATGGAGTGGCATGGTGAACCGTGGCATGGGCGAGGACATGACGCTACGAAGTTCGGGATATTGTGTGCTCCTAGAGACCATGTTTTACTCGGGTGCGAAGTCATCCGGCGTGCTTCCACCTAAAAGCTTCTGCGCCTTCACTTTCGAGCAAAGAAAGGGCTTCCTCGGAGGCTAGGCCGTATCTGTAGCCCTGTTTGCCGTAGCAGCCTTCCACAATACCCCAAACAGTCAACAAAGCAAGCAAATCTTCGGCATCACAAAATTCCATCCGTGCTGTGCGTGCCACTTGAGGAAATCTCAATTGTTGTCCATCTCTCCATCGTTTAAACAGTCGGCCAACATATTCGTCATATCGGAACTCAGATCTGTCCATGCGCATCTCATACTGCCAGACTTTGATCATGACCGGAGATGCTTTGTGAATCTTGTCGTGGTTTCGAAGAAAAGCTTGCCAGCGATCCTTGGATTTCCCCGTTTTTTTTACCAATTCTGGAAGTTCGACGTAGTGAGGACGCTGCGGGCTGCGAGGAACTTTGATTTCTAGCACACTCAAATAACCATGTTTCCAAACTTGCGATTCAAATGGGATTTCAGGTTTGCAATGCATTTGAGAAGCACATTGGAGCATGTGAAATTCTTCTTCCACATTGCAACCGGCGATTTCTCCGCTGTCTCGAACACCAATAAGCAGACGCCCTCCCTCAGTGTTGGCAAATGCGGATAAGGTCTTGGCGATTTTTTTTGGGTCATCCACACGCAGTTTGAAGTCTTGGTGCTGGTGCTCCCCTTCATCGATCATGCGCAGAATGTGGGACATGGAGTGAAGGTAGGACGGAAGGCTTTAATTGTGTATTTTTGCACCCGAAAGACATGACGACGCAAAGAAAAGAGGCCAAAAAGGCCTTTTTTTTTTCTCACAGATTTGACGCGTCGCCGAGTCAATCGGCAAACAACAATTGTGATTAGCAAGGAACACATCGAAAGCCTCGCCGAGGACCACCTCCAAGGAACTCCAGGGTTCCTCGTGGACGTTGTCGTCTCTGACGGGAGCAAAATTGTAGTGACTGTTGATCACGATGAAAGCACATCCATTGCTTTTTGCATGAGCCTTAGTCGTCACATCGAGTCTTCTTTGGACCGGGAAGTCCAAGATTTTTCTTTGGACGTTCTGTCTCCGGGACTGGACCAACCACTCAAGCTTCATCGGCAGTTCTTGAAAAACGTAGGCCGTGAGGTTTCAGTCATGCCCATCGAGGGCGTGAAGGTGGAGGGGTTGCTGACACGGGTTGAGGAGGACCATTTCGTGGTCCAAACTCGCGAAAAGCGGCGTCTTGAAGGGCGCAAGGCGAAGGCATGGTTTGAGGAAGACCACGCCTTCAAATTTTCAGATGTGCATTGGACAAAAGTGAATATTTCGTTTAACAAATCGCGGGCCGAAGCCCCTTAATCTGAGTCAACATGCAGTTGAACTTACTGGAATCGTTTGCAGAATTCAAGGAATTCAAGAACGTCGACAAAGAAACTTTGATGGCCATTCTGGAGGAAGTCTTTCGAAACATGATCATCAAAAAATATGGGTCTGACGAAAATTTCGACATCATCATCAACCCTGAAAAGGGAGACCTGGAGATCTGGCGAAATCGAGAGATTGTAAAGAATGGCGAGGTGGAGGATGAAAATATGGAGGTTGCTCTGAGTGAAGCCTTAAAAGTGGAGGATGATTTTGAAGTGGGGGAAGAACTTTCCGAGGAAATCAAGCTGGAAAGTTTCGGCCGACGCAATGTGCTTTCCCTTCGCCAAAACTTGGCCGGGCGCATTCTCGACATGGAAAAGGACGCACTGTATCAGAAGTACAAAGAGCGTGTAGGCGAGGTGGTAACCGCAGAGGTATATCAGATTTGGAAGCGTGAGATGTTGCTCGTCGACGATGAAGACAACGAGGTTGTGATGCCTCGGGAGCACCAAATTCCCGGTGATTTTTTCAAAAAGGGCGACAATGTCCGAGCTGTGGTAGCGGCAGTTGAAATGCGAAACAACACGCCCCGCATCATTTTAAGCCGCACAGCACCCGAATTCTTAGAGCGTTTGTTTGAGATGGAAGTGCCTGAAATTTATGACGGCCTGATCACCATTAAAAAAATCGTTCGATCGCCCGGAGAGCGCGCGAAGGTGGCAGTGGAATCGTATGATGATCGCGTTGATCCTGTAGGTGCTTGCGTAGGTATGAAAGGTTCTCGCATTCACAGCATCGTTCGCGAGTTGCGAAATGAAAACATTGATGTCATCAATTACACGGAAAACGAAGAACTCCTAATTCAACGTGCCTTGAGCCCTGCCAAAATCACCAGCATGTCATTGAATGCGGACACGGGCAAAGCAGAGGTGTACCTCAAGCCAGACCAAGTCAGTTTAGCCATTGGTAAGGGAGGCAACAACATCAAGTTAGCTGGACTTTTGACGGGCTATGACATTGACGTCTACCGGGAGGATGACGAGGTAAATGAGGATGTAGAATTGAAAGAGTTTGCCGATGAAATCGATGAGTGGATTCTCGACGAATTCGTCAAAATTGGATGCGATACGGCTCGTTCAGTTTTGAATTTGGAAGAAGTGGATCTGGTGAAGAGAACGGACCTGGAGGCTGAAACCATTCGGGAGGTTGTTTCCATCTTGAAGGCCGAGCTCGACTCATAAGTTATTCATAATGCCGAGCCGACAACGCGAGACAAAGGCAGTCTCTTAACAAGTTCTTTGTCCCTAATTTCACACAGAATATCCCCTACATGGCCGAATCAAACAAACCTGTACGCCTCAGCAAGGCCGCCCGCGAGTTCAACCTTGGTATGACTACCGTGGTTGAGTTTTTGGCGTCCAAGGGCATCGAGGTCGAGGCCAAGCCCAACACCAAGTTGGATCCTGAGACATACGCTTTGGTCAAGTCTAATTTTCAAGGGGACAAGGAAATCAAGGAAAAGGCTCAAGCGACATCAGCAACCATTCAGGAGCGTGAAAGCATCACGCTTGCCAGCGCCAAGAAACGCGTTGTAAAAAAGCAGGAGGAGGATGAGCCTGAAATTGATCTGAGTCAATTTCGAAAGAGTGAGAAGGCACCCGTTGTGAAGCGCACCCAACCTGATAAAACAGCTCCCGATTCTGCACCCAAATCGAAAGAAGATGGCCCCACAGAGCAGACGGATGACAAGCAAACAGGAGAGAAGTCGGTGGCAACCGGTCCTAAAGTTTTGGGGACGGTCGACCTCGATGCCCTGAAGGCGAAGCCTAAAAAGAAGTCAGCACAGAAAAAAGCAGAGGCGGCTCCTGAAGACAATTCCAAAAACGAGGATTCGCCTGCTGAGACAAAGACTCAGGAAGAAGACACCCTTCCTGCCTCACAAGAGCCTGAAGTGGTTCGCGCCAAGGTTGAAAAACTCTCAGGACCCACGGTCGTGGGCAAGATTGAGCTCCCCGCGGAGCGAAAAAAGACAAGCACCAAACCAGGGGAAGAGGGAAAGCGTAAGCGCGTACGAGTCAAGAAGGTCGACGTGGCAAAAGCTGGAGGCGCAGGACAGAGAGATTCCCGAAGCAAAAGCAGGCGCCCAGAGCCAAAGAAAGAGGTCAGCAAAGAGGACATTCAAAAGGAAATTCGCGCCACGCTCGCCCGCATGGGGGGCGGCAAGAAGTCCAAATCTTCCAAACTTCGTCGTCAAAAACGAGACGCGATTCAGCAGCGTCAAGACGAGACTGATTTGCAATCGCAACTCGAGGAAAGCATTTTGAAGTTGACAGAGTTTGTCACCGTCGCCGAACTGGCGACAATGATGGACCGCGGCGTCAACGACATCATTTCTGCGTGCATGACCTTGGGCATCATGGTGTCCATCAATCAGCGGCTGGACTCGGAGACCATCACCATCATTGCCGAGGAATTTGGGTATGAAGTTGAATTTGTCAGTACCGAAGTAGAGGAGGCCATTGTGGTTGAGGAAGATGTTGAGGAGGACTTGGTGTCTAGACCGCCCATCGTGACGGTCATGGGGCATGTCGATCACGGCAAAACCTCGCTGCTTGATTTTGTTCGAAAGGCAAATGTCATTGCCGGAGAGGCAGGTGGCATCACTCAGCACATCGGTGCATACGCAGTCGAATTGGAAGGAGGCAAGAAAATGACTTTCCTCGACACTCCTGGACACGAAGCCTTTACTGCGATGCGTGCGCGCGGAGCGCAGGTTACTGATCTGGCGATCATCGTAGTTGCTGCGGATGACCGGGTTATGCCGCAGACCAAAGAGGCCATCAATCATGCTCAAGCCGCAGAGATTCCCATGATTTTTGCACTGAACAAAATGGATCGTGATACGGCCAACCCTGAACGCATCAAGCAAGAGCTTGCAGAGATGAACATTCTCGTGGAGGATTGGGGTGGCAAATACCAGTGCCAAGAGATCTCGGCCAAGCTTGGAACCAACGTGGATGAACTTCTCGAGAAGGTCTTGTTGGAAGCAGAAATTTTGGCATTGAAAGCCAATCCTGAAAAGCGAGCGCTTGGGACTGTTGTTGAAAGCAGCTTGGACAAGGGTCGCGGGTACGTCACCAACGTCCTCGTGGAAGCTGGAACCCTTCGGGTGGGAGATGCGATGCTCGCGGGACAACACAGTGGACGGGTCAGGGCCATGTTCAATGAACGGGGTCAGCGGGTCGATGAAGCAGGGCCGGCAACGCCTGTATCCGTGCTTGGATTTGACGGTGCCCCAAGCGCTGGTGACAAGTTCAACGTTTTTGATGATGAAAAAGACGCCCGCGCCATTGCGACGAAACGCCAACAACTTCAGCGCGAGCAGGGCGTACGTACACAGCGGACAGTCACTCTTGAAGAATTGGGACGGCGCATTGAGGTCGGAGAATTCAAGGAGTTGAACCTCATCATCAAAGGCGATGTAGATGGTTCGATTGAGGCCTTGAGCGATTCGTTGCAAAAGCTCTCCACGGAAAAGGTTCAAGTCAACATCATTCACAAGGCTGTTGGTCAAGTTTCAGACTCAGATGTCTTGCTGGCTTCGGCGTCCAATGCGATCATCATTGGTTTCCAGGTTCGTCCTTCCGCCTCTGCGCGAAAACTTGCGGAGCAGGAGGAAATTCAAATCAAGTTGTATTCCATCATCTACAACGCGATAGAGGAGATGCGCGATGCGATGGAGGGCTTGTTGAGCGCCAAAATCGAAGAGAAAATTGTCGGTTCTGCAGAGATTCGCGACACGTTTAAAATTTCGAAAGTGGGAACCATTGCGGGCTGTTTCGTGACTGAGGGCAAGATTTTACGTTCCAGTCGTGTCCGTGTTATTCGGGAAGGAGTGGTCGTTTACACAGGAGAGTTGGGGTCGCTCAAGCGATTTAAAGACGATGCGAAGGAAGTTGCCAAGGGCTTTGAGTGCGGATTGAACATCGATCGATTCAACGACATCAAGGTTGGAGACGTGGTGGAAGCTTACGAAGAAGTCCAAGTGAAGCAGACGCTGGAAGGGTGAGGTTATTTATCTGAAAACCAATAAAAAAAGGGGCTTATTTGGCCTCTTTTTTTTGTTCTAAAGAGCAATTATCGCAACACAGGGAGGTCGATTGGACTAGGAATAACCAAGGAATGCTTCCATGATCCAACGTTGCCATCGCGCAAAGCTCTTCGGGCGCTCCATTGGTCTCGGAAGTTGCCGACAGTGACCGCATAGTTGGGCGCGATGGGCATGAGTTCACAGGCGAAATTGGGGTAATCACGTCTGAAAGCAGCACGCACAGCTCGGGCTTCTTGCAATTCGCCGAAGTAGATCTGAATGCGGTAGCCTTGCAGCGGTTTAGGATCGGCTTTATCAATGCTGTCGAGCCGTGCAATTTCGGCAGGGAGTGCCCAGCTGAATGTGGCCAGATGCCCAAGTGTCGTGGTGAATTCGGCCAATTTGCTGGAGTCTTTTGACAACATTTCGGAATGCGGAAAAAGTGGGGTGACGGACAAATCCTTCAGTGAATCCAGCGCATCCGCTGTTGGAAGGGGAGAGACATCCTCCGAGGGTCGGAACAGAACTTTCCACCATGCGTTGCTTGTGATTGTGGTATCGACTTGACTCCAAGTGTTGGTGGACACGCTCGCCACACAAACAACGAGAAATGCGGAAAACACACGTGACATGCAACAAAGGTATTCTTCTTCGCATTTGGCCCCGCAGCGGAGCTCGAACTTCTGCGCAATTGCCTTGTTTCCACAGGGTTTGTGTTGATGTGTTTGCACTTCATGGACGTAGAACGATTCTAAATGCCCATTATTCATGACATTTTTATGACGAGGAGGGCTCAAGCCTCCGAGTTTACTTATTTTTACATAGAAATTGAGAGGGTACTCAATCGACATGCGACACCTGCGAACATTACGCAAAAAGCTCACTTGTGGGGCAGTACGGTTCTTGACAATCGCCGCTTTTTTTGGGGTGCAAAGTGTTGCTGCGCAATCCATTTGGGAAGGAGGGGATGTTGAGAATGGGCAGAACCTTTTCAATGCCAATTGTGCGTCTTGCCACCTCGTGACGGATGGCGTGCTCGCAGCTCCCGGGCTGGCGGGCATTGCGGACCGCTGGGGGGCGACAGATGAGTTGCTCGTTCTGTGGATTCAAAATCCGCAAGGTGCTGCAGCTTCTGGAGATGGCTACATCAAATCTCTGGTAGAACGCTACGTGGGCACTTACGGGTGGATGAGCGCCCAAGCTGTATCCGCAGACGACGTTCGCGACATCATGGCTTACGTCCAGAACCCACCGGACGTCACGGTCACCGCAAGTACAGATAGCGGATGCATCAACATCGATGAATTGCCCGTGGAAGAGGAGAGCGACAGCAGCACGCTGTGGTTTGTCATTCTCCTCGTGATGTTCCTCTTGATTGCCATGAGCGCTTCTGGTGTCAACCGTCAATTGACCAACACACTACGTGAGCGTGAAGGTCAAGCCATGCTTGAGGACATCAGCTACCTTTCTCGGTTGTCTTCATGGGCCTGGAAGAACATGGTGTTTGTCAGTATCCTCGGAGTATTCATTGTCGCCTTTGGCGTGGTGAAGGGTTATCAAGGGTTGATGGGTATCGGCATTTATGAGGGTTACTTGCCCGAGCAGCCGGTGAAGTTCATTCACTCTGTTCACGTCTGTGAGAATGAGGTGGATTGCAAGTATTGTCACCACAGCGCCTACGAATCCAAGCATGCTGGAATCCCCAGCACCAACGTGTGTATGAATTGCCACAAGGCGGTCAAAGAGGGGTCGCGCTACGGGGAAGTCGAAATTGGGAAAATTTATGCGGCGATTGGTTTTGATCCTGAGACAGGAACATACCTCGATGGTGAAGGTCGAAATGGACACTCTTCTCCTCAAGTCAGTTTCAATGGAGCACCGATCAAGTGGAACAAAGTTCACAACCTGCCTGATCATGTTTACTTCAGCCACCAACAGCACGTCGTTGTAGGAGGGTTGCAGTGTCAAAACTGCCATGGGGATGTCGAAACTTGGAGTGCTGGACGAATCGCCTCGGTAGATCATATCAATACTCTGGTAGATAAGTATCCAGGGTTGATTGAGCTCAGCAAGCCCACTCTGTCTATGGGGTGGTGCATCGAATGCCACAACAAGGCCTCGATTGATTTGGCGAGCAGTGAATATTACGAGGAGATGCACAATCGAATGAAAGATGATGTGCGCGGCAATGAGGAGCTGCGTCGAATCTTGGAAGACGATAAAATCACAGTGAAAGAACTCGGCGGCTGGGAATGCGCCAAGTGTCACTATTAAAAATGGGTATAGAGACGACAGAAAAAAATCAATGAGTACGCCGAACAACAAACGTTACTGGTCCGGGCTGGATGATTTGCATCAAACTGAGGCATTTCAGCGTCTTCATGCGCAAGAGTTTCCGCAGCACGAATCCGTTGACGAGGCGCTCTCCAACGACAAGTTGACTTCTGCCAACACCAACAGGCGCGACTTTTTAAAATTCATGGGCTTCTCTCTTGCGGCGGCGACTCTAGCTGCATGTGAAACGCCCGTCATCAAAAGCATTCCCTACACGAACAAACCTGAGGATGTTACTCCGGGTGTCGCCAACTTCTACGCGTCGACGTTTTACAACGGCTACGACTACTGCAACGTTTTCGTGAAAACGCGTGAAGGCCGTCCCATCTTCATCAACAGCAATCGCAAAACAGGTGTGGGCCATGCCAATGCTCGCGTGAACTCCTCTGTTTTGGGATTGTACGACAGCGCCAGGTTAAGTGGCCCACGATTGAAGGGTAAAGACGCATCGTGGAAGGATCTGGATCAATACGTTGTTTCTGGCCTGAAAGGTCCCGGTCGTAAGGTATTGCTGACGAATACCGTTTTAAGTCCATCCATGAAGAGGACCATTGAACATTTTTGTCAATTCAATGGGGCGGAGCACATCACAGTTGACGCAATTAGCCACGGCGCCCTGCGAGATGCTGCCAAAAGGCACTCTGGAAAAAATGTCTTCCCGAGTTATGAATTTAAGGCGGCGACCATGGTGGTCAGTGTTGGTGCTGACTTCTTGGGGACTTGGGGAGACTCCTCGTATTACGAAGATGAGTGGGTGCAAACCCGCCTGCCTGAACTCAAGACCATGTCTCGCTTGCGCGTTTTCGAAAGCGTCATGAGCTTGACAGGCACCAATTCGGACTACAGAACCATGGTGAAGCCCTCTGAACAAGGGAAGGTCTTGGCCGCCATGCACGATCTCCTCAGCCAAGGCTCTCAAAACCAATTTCCAGCTGGTCCTGTAGCCACGGCCATTGAAAATGCGGTCTTTGATTTGAAGAAGGCAGGAAGAACGTCATTGGTGGTCTCGGGAGTCAACGATGTGGATGCGCAATTGCTTGTGGCAGACATCAATCGTCTCCTTGGTGGAGAGGGCACAACGGTGAAATATGACAGCAATCAACTTTTTCAAGGCGATGACCGCGCGTTCAGCGCTTTGGTCAAAGACATGAATCAGGGTAAGGTAGGAGCACTTGTGATGCTCGATGTGAATCCTGCTTACAATGCGGTTGACAAAGAGGCGTTTCGAAAGGGGCTGAAAAATGTCAAGACCACAGTTTACATGGGTGGTTTTGTAGATGAGACCGGGGTCCGGTGCGAGGCCATGTCGCCAGCGCCCCACTGGCTTGAGAGTTGG